>CAEZUP010000017.1_pt1 | contig 25509 bp, 18 predicted proteins | sample 7264511 | NCBI WGS metagenome assembly CAEZUP01 (sample SAMEA6813833, study PRJEB35770) | uncultured Microthrixaceae bacterium | biome: Freshwater; feature: Freshwater reservoir; material: water | place: Czech Republic | collected 2016-04-20 | depth 0.5m m
CGATCCGGTAGCGCTTGTCGAAGCAGTGGCGTTGACTTCCAACAAACGGGTGGTTGCCGCCTTTCTTGCCGGACCACATCCGACTCCGGCGGTGGGGGAGATGCCACTCGTCGATGTCGCCAAGCGTCGGGCCCGCGAACTCGGACTTCTCGATTCGCGGATTCATTTTGTCGAGCAGTGGGTTCCTTACGCCGAGCGCGGCAACTGGTTGCAGAGCGCCGATGTGGGCGTCTCCCTCCACCATCGTCATGTCGAGACGGAACTGTCCTATCGGACGAGGATGCTCGACTATCTGTGGGCGGGGTTGCCTGTCATCTGCACGTCGGGCGACGTGATTGCTGCGGATGTGTCTGAATCGGATCTCGGATGGGTTGTCGAGCCCGGCGATATCGAGGGCATCGCCGCAGCGCTCGACGCCGCGAGTAGTGAGACGCCAGCCTCCGCTGATGGGCGACGGGCACGGATTGGGCGAGCGTCACAGGACCGGACCTGGGCGGTTGTGACAAAGCCCCTCATCGAGGTATGCGCAGATACCCGTCTTGCCCCCGATCGCAGGAATTTCGTCGCCCCCGCCACGGGCCCTGTCAGCCTCTTGGGGCGCATCAAACGCATGGCACGGGGTGCCTGAGGTCGACTGGTAACGTCTTACGTCGCCTGACCCGAAGGGAAGCAGTGACTGCAGCCACCGAGCTCTGGGCATACCGGAATCTCATCTACAACCTCACCCAACGCGAACTGCGTTCGAGGTACAAGAAGAGCATCCTTGGTTGGGCGTGGTCGCTGATCAATCCGGCGTCGACCCTTCTGATCTACACCTTGGTCTTCGGCGTGATCTTCGGTGCCAAGTCCCCGGTCGCCGGCAACGGCCACACCGCCGTCTTCGCCCTCTACCTCTTCGCCGGTCTCATCATCTGGAACTATTTCCAGGGCATCGTGTCCGGCTCGATCTCGGCGCTTCAGAGTGCAGGTCCGCTCCTCAACAAGGTCTATTTCCCGGCGGCTTGTCCCGCCATCGCGCATGTGTTCACGGTCGTACTGCAGGCGCTCATCGAGGGCAGCATTCTCGCCCTGATCATGATCGGTCTGGGCAACGTTTCGTTCACCCTGATCCTCTTCCCGGTCGTGCTCGTGTTCCTCGGGCTCTTCGCTCTGGGACTGGGCCTAGTCGTGTCGGTCTACAACGTCTATCTGCGCGATGTCGGCTACCTCGTGAGCATCGGCATGAACCTTCTCTTCTATTCGACGCCGATCGTTTACCAGATCACCCAGGTTCCGGAATCGAAGTACGGGATTCCGCTGAGGGCGATCATCAATGCGAATCCGCTCACGAAGTTCGTTGGCCTTTCGCGCGACGCGTTCTACTTTCTGCAGTGGCCTTCCCTGATGACGTTCGTCGGAGTGATCATCATCTCGCTGGTGACGTTCGTCCTCGGTTGGCTCATATTCATTCGCAAGGCCCGCAACGTCACCGAGGAGCTCTAGAGATGGCTGAGAGTGGCCCGGCGATCGTCGTCGACGATGTTTCGAAACGTTTCCGGCTCTACAAGGAGCGTGCCGGCTCGGTGAAGGAGATGTTCACCAAGTTCCGCAACGAGCGCTACGACGATTTCTGGGCGGTGAAGGAAGTCTCGCTCCAGGTCGAACACGGTCAGGTTTACGGCCTTGTCGGGCACAACGGCTCGGGCAAGTCGAGCCTCCTGAAGATGATGGCCGGCATCTTGAAGCCGACCATGGGCGAGATCAGGACCGACGGTCGCATCTCCGCTCTTCTCGAACTCGGAGCCGGTTTTCATCCGGATCTGACCGGTCGGGAGAACATCTATCTCAACGCCTCGATTCTCGGACTGCAGCGCAAAGAGGTTGATGGCCTTTTCGATGAGATCGTCGACTTCTCCGGGCTCAGCGGCTTCATCGACTCGCCGGTCAAGCATTACTCGAGCGGAATGTTCGTGCGACTCGGATTCTCGGTGGCCGTCCACGTCAATCCGCAGATCCTCATCATCGATGAAGTGATTGCGGTGGGTGACGAGGAATTCCAGCGCCGTTGTTTCGAACACCTCTACAAGTTGCGCAACAACGGCGTCACGATCGTGATGGTGACCCACAGCCTCCAGATCGTCAGACAGATGTGCGACCGTGCCGCTTGGCTCGATCACGGACAGGTCATGTGTGAGGGTCCCGCCGTCGACGTGGTTCACGAGTATCTGGACAAGGTGAACCTCGCCGAAGCGCAGCGCTTGGAAGTCGAGGACGAACTCCGCGCAGAGATGGACCGCGCCGCGGAAATCGCACAGCGGGTATCGACCTCCTCGGCGGACCGTCCGATCGTTCTTCGCGAGGTGGAGGTTCTCGACGAGAACAAGCGTCCGACACGTCTGTTCCGCACGGCCGAACCGATGACCGTGCGTTTCCACTACGAGAGTCGCGCCGACGTCCCCGAACCGATCTTCTCGTTCGCAATCGAAAGTCAGAACGGGGTTCTCGTTGCGAATCCTGCGCTTCCGGTGTCGCGTCGACCAGAAATGCTCAGATCCGGACGCGGCTTCATCGACTACGAGGTCCCTTCGCTCGCCGTCGGCCCGGGCGAGTACTCGCTTTCGGCGGCGATCCACGACAAGGACGCAATGATCGTTCTCGACAAGCGCGAACGGATCCTGACGTTCCGTGTCGATACCGATGAACCCATCGCCGGGATCATGGATCTTCTCGGGGAGTGGCAGGATCCCGAAATCGGCGAAGGAACCACGGCGTGAGTTCCGGAGACTCCGATCCCGAGCAGGGTTGGGGCCGCAAGGCAGTCGAGAGGTTGCTGCCCAACGGTTCGGCAGCCCGTGCCGTTCTCCGGCTTGGACGTCAGGTCGGGCGGGATGGGCGCGAATACGTTCCCCGCCTTCGATCGGTCTGGCAACTCGCGAATCTTCCCGGTGCACTGAACGTCGACTATGCGGAATGGCTCGCTCGCGAGCGGGTGGGCCCCTCGGAGATCGTGCGTCAGATCGAGCGATCATTCGACAAATCGAACCCGAATTCCACGATCGTCGAGGTGATCGTTCTTCCGGCCTCGGGCACAGATTCCAAATCTGCTCCCGAGCGGACCCTCGATTCTCTTGTGAGTCAGACCAGCGCTTCGTGGCAGGCGATCTTCCTGTCGGGAGTGGGGACCGACCTTCCCGATGTAGACGACTCCCGGGTCAGGATTGTGGAGCTCGCAGGGCGAGATGCCCTCGAAGTGGCGGGGGAGCGATCCCTGCTCGGTGCGACGAACGCACTCGTGGTGATCGTCGAGGCCGGCGATGTGCTCGAACCGGATTTCGTCTTCGAAGTCACCGCCCGCGCTTGGGACGATCCCCACGCGATCATCCTTCATTGGGACGACGATGTCTTCGATCCCGACGGGCTGCTGGTGAATCCGCGGTTTCGTCCTTCCTGGTCACCCGACATCCTTCTCGGGGCCAACTATCTCGGTCGGTCTTTCGCGGTGCGACGTGGTGCGTTGCAGGAGTCAGGAGGATTCGCCGCCGGACTCGGTGATGCCGCCTGGTGGGATCTGCTCCTCCGCCTCGACCTGAGCGAACGCAAGGTGGTGCGGATCCCGCGGGTGCTCAATCACCTGACCCGACGTCTCGTGGAATCGCAGAACCGGGCCATCGAGACGGTTTCGAACCATCTGGCGCGTATCGGTCGATCGGCAACGGTGTCGCCCGCCCCAGCCGGTCTCCGCGTCGCCTGGCAACTCGATCATCTTCCCCATGTCACGGTGATCATTCCGACGCGCCACAACACCGATCTGCTGTCCCGTTGTCTGCCGTCATTGGCGGAAACGAACTATCCGTCATTCGATGTGCGGATCGTCGACAACGGCGAACGGACCCCGGAGTCGGAGGACTGGTACCGGACCCACGATTTCGGACTGGATCTCGATATCTCCTGGTGGGACAAACCGTTCAACTACTCGGAAGTGAACAACGTCGCCGCCCGCTCGGCCCGAGGCGAGATCCTGCTCTTCCTGAACGACGACACGGAACTCGTCGATCCGGAGTGGATGTCGGAGATGGTGGGATGGGCATCCCAGCCGGAGATCGGCCTGGTCGGTGTGCAACTTCTCGATGGCGATGGTCTCATCCAGCATGGAGGGGTTCTCATCGGCGTCAACGGATTCGCCGATCACCTTTTCATCGGGATGGAGCCGCACTCGGAAACCCTTGTCGGATCGACCGACTGGTATCGAAATTCGCTGTCGGCAACGGCTGCCTGCGTCGCATTGCGACGCGAACTCTTCGAGCGGATCGGTGGCTTCGACGAGAGGTTCGTGCTGTGTGGAAGCGATGTCGTGCTCGGTCTCGACACCCACTTTCTCGGCCTGCGCAACGTGATCACGCCCTTCGTCGAGGTGCGGCATCTCGAATCCGCAACTCGCGGTTCGACGGTCCCGTTGTCGGACTTCCACGCAAGCTATTGGCGCTATCAGAAGTACTTCCGCGGTGGCGATCCCTACTTCTCGGCGGCCCTGTCGCGGACAACGGGGGCACCGATGCTCTCGATGGCCGACGAACCGGGCCCCATGCCCACTGTCGGTTCCGTGATCGGTCGCGATTTCACCGTCTTCCGACAGACCTCCGACGAGGCCGAAGCGGTCTGGCTCGCGTCGATCTGTCGGGCCGACGACGCTCTTGTCGAATCGGTCGAGGATCTCCACCGCGAAACATCGGGTTGGGCTGATGTCGAATCGATCAACTGGTTCTTCCCGGACATCGACAGCCCCTTCTACGGGGGCATCAATACTGCCCTGCGCATGGCCGATCATCTGGCTCGCACGCGCAGCGTCACCCATCGCTTCGTGATCATGGCGAATCCGAACGAAGGGTTCTTCCGGTCCGCCATCGCTGCTGCATTCCCTGCGCTGGCCGACAGCGAGATGGTCTTCATCGAGGGACCGCTCGACGAAACCCTTGACGACGTTCCCTATGCGGATGTCAGTATCGCGACTCTCTGGGTCACGGCGTATTCGGTGGCCCGTTTCTCGAACACGCGGCGGAAGTTCTACCTGATCCAAGATTTCGAGCCGCAGTTCTATCCGGCCGGAACGAAGTATGCGCTCACGGAAGAGGGCTATCGGCTCGGTCTCTACGGGCTGTGCAACACGCAGAGGCTCCTCGGGATCTACGAGGACGATTACCGCGGTACCGGTGGAGCATTCATGCCGGCGGTCGATCAGTCCGTCTTCCACGCCCGGGATCGAGCGCCACTCGACGGCGACGGACCGACGACCGTGTTCGTCTACGCCCGACCGGGTCATTGGCGCAACTGCTGGGAACTCGCTGCTCTCGCCCTCGCCGAGGTCAAGGCCCGGTTCGGTGACGATGTGCGAATCATCACCGCCGGTTCCTGGGCCCGTCCGGATGACCTCGGTGGCGGAATCGAGCATCTCGGACTCCTCGACTACCGGGACACGGGTGAGCTCTACCGAATGGCCGATGTCGGGGTCGCCCTGACGGTGTCGGCACATCCCTCGTACCTGCCACTCGAACTCATGGCCTGTGGGGTACCGGTTGTCGCGTTCGACAATCCGGCCGGAGATTGGATCCTCGCCCACGAAGAGAACTCGCTGCGGTGCCGGCGAACCGTCGACGGACTCGCCGGAGCGATCAATCGCCTGGTTGCCGATCCCGAGGAAAGGGTTCGTATGGGGCGAAATGCCGCGCAGACGATCGCCGATCGATTCTCCGACTGGGAATCGGCGCTTTCGGGTGTCTACGACGTTTTGGCCGATCCCGAGGGCTGGACCGGTCCCGCTCGAGGATCACTCCCGTGAAGGTCTACGACTCGGATTTTTTCGAAGACTCGTCTTGGGACATGGCGCTCCGGCTGCTCGTTGCAGCCGATGTTTCACCCGGCGTGGTTCTCGATCTCGGCTCCGGGCGCAGTCCTCTCGCCAGCCGACTCAGCGGTCTCGGGTTTCTACCTGTCGCGTGCGACATCGACGCCGATGCGATTGCCGACCTTCTCGCCGATGGCGTCGAAGCCCACTTGTTGAGCCTGATGATCGACGAGAGCGAACTCGTTGCCGAACTGAAGAGGATTCTCGACGGTCGCGCTCTTTCGGCGGTTCTGGCTCTCGACGTGCTGGAACATCTTGTCGATCCGGCGGCAGTGTTGCGCGCACTTCGCACCGTGGCCCTCGAGACGAATCCGCAGCTTCCGGTGATCGTCAGCATCCCGAACATCACCCATGTGGAAATTGCCTCGAAGCTCCTGATGGGCCGATGGGACGTCATCGACACGGGTCTGCTCGACGACACGCACCTTCGGTTCTTCTCGATCGGTCAACTCGATCGGCTCACGGGTAGATCCGGTTGGTCCCAAGTGGACGGCAGCGACGTTCTGCGCGGAACCTCTGAACAGTGCTTTCCCAGCGATGCGCCCAACCTGCGGCCGGGAACGCCACTGAATGACGCGATCCGCTTCACGCGATCGCTCGCCGATCCGTACGGGACTACCTTCCAGTTCGTCCGCCGGTTGGCGATGGCGGACGTCGTCGATGTTCCGAATGCGAACGACTTCTCCGAAAGCCGCGATCCGTTGGGTGTGATCATCGTCCTTTCCGAGGGTGAGAGCGCCGACGATGCCGCATCCCTCCTCGGTGATCTCGAACTTCAGGGCGATGCAGTAACTGAGGTTGTGATCGTTCCCGCTGATGGTCTCGAGACTGCCCTTCGCTCGTGTGCGACTCGTTGGGTTGCCGTCCTTCGTCCCCAGACCCGTCTCACGCGCGATTGGGCGGCAGTTGTGCTCCAGGCCGGTGAGGCTGCTCCGGGACAGGTTCTCGGTTTCGAATTCGTGGCTCTCGACGACGATCTGCTGGCTGCCATGGGCCCTGAAGCCCCTGATGTCGGAGTGATGAAATCGATCCACGGGTCTGTTCAAGCGGATCCGTTCGACCTCCTGCATTTTGCGCCGCCTCGCTTCGTGTCAGCTGATTCCTATGTGGTCCCCGCCGAGTTGGCTCGCTCCAACGGAGTGGTTCCTGAGGGCGAAGCCGGATCGGTAGGGGCTCTGGGGGTGTGGATCGCCCGTGGGCGAAATCTGGCGGGCATATCGATGGTCGAGAGCCCGATCGCTGTGGTGGCGAGATCGGCGCTCGCCGACGCCGATGTCGTCTTCGACCACGTGCTTTCCCGCATCAATGACGATCCGATCGTTCTGCCGGCGGGGTCAGCATCGCGCCTGGCCGCACAGCGTCGCCGGTTCCTCATCGACGAGCGCAAGTCGGAGCTGTACGCGAACCAGTTGCATCGCCTCGACCGTCAGATGGCGGCGGAACGAGCGGAATTGGCGAAGCTCCGAGCGGTCCACTTCCAGCGGCCGTCGCGCCGGATGATTGCGATGTTGCGCAGGATTCGTTCGCTGCTCAGACGGTTCGCGCGCGCTGGCTGAAGACGTCGAGGAGTGAACGGGCCGCTTCGGTGGGGGTCCGCCGACCGTCGGCAACATCCTTTTCGGCGCCGGGCAGGATGCGGGCGATATCCGGATCATTACGGAAACGCTCGAGGAGCGTGTCGCCGATCTCGCTCCAGAGCCATGCGGTCGCTTGGGTCGCCCGGGCTTGGCGGAGTTCACCGCTGGCTTCGAGAGCATCGCCGAATCGTTCCACCGCCTCCCAGACGTCGGCGATTCCGACGCCGGTGATCGCCGAACAGGACAGAACCTCGGTTGCCCACGCTTCCCATTTGGGTCGGAGCAGGTGGACCGCACCGGTGTAATCGGCACGTGTTCGCCCGGCGGCGGGTGCGAGATCGCCGTCGGCCTTGTTGACGATGACTAGATCGGCCAGTTCCATGATTCCGCGTTTGATGCCCTGGAGTTCGTCGCCACCACCCGGCGCAACGAGAAGTGCGAAGAGGTCGACCATGTCGGCCACGGCGACTTCCGATTGTCCGACACCGATCGTTTCAACGAGGACGACGTCGAAGCCGGCAGCTTCACAGAGGAGCATGGCCTCGCGGGTCCGACGGGCGACGCCGCCGAGATGACCCGAACCGGGTGACGGGCGGATGAATGCGGCGGGATGGTTCGACAGGTCGATCATGCGGGTCTTGTCACCGAGGATCGATCCACCGGACCGGCGACTCGACGGATCGATCGCCAGCACGGCGAGTTGGTGATGTTCCTCGATCACGTGCATGCCGAAAGCCTCGATGAAGGTCGACTTGCCGACACCGGGGGGGCCGGAGATTCCGATCCGGCGGGCTCCTCCGGTCAGGGGAAGGAGTGCCTCGAGGATCCGATCGGCGAGTACGCGATGATCGGGACGTGTCGATTCGGCCAGCGTTATCGACCGGGCGAGCGATCGCCGATCTCCATTGCGGACGCCCTCGATGAGGGCATCCGCATCGTCGGGTTGACGGGTCACGCCACCGGTCGTTGGGCCGAGATGAGTCCGAGGACCTTGCGGGCTGCAGCGGGAATGTTGGTACCCGGCCCGAAGATGGCGGCAACGCCAGCCTCGTAGAGCATGTCGTAGTCCTGAGGCGGGATGACACCGCCACACACGACGATGACATCGTCGGCGCCAGCCTTCTGGAGCTCCTCGATCAGCATCGGAACGAGGGTCTTGTGGCCTGCAGCCTGGCTGGAGATGCCGATCACATGGACATCGAGTTCGACCGCATCGCGGGCCGCTTCGGCCGGAGTCTGGAAGAGCGGACCCATGTCGACATCGAAGCCGAGGTCGGCGAACGCTGTTGCGATGACCTTTGCGCCGCGGTCATGACCGTCCTGGCCCATCTTGACCACGAGCATGCGGGGGCGTCGGCCCTGTGCCGCGGCGAAGTCGTTGATCTCGGACTGGAGTTCGGCGAAATCCTCGTCGCCTTCGTAGGCCTTTCCGTACACACCTGCAATGGTACGTATCTCTGCCTTGTGGCGGCCGAATACTTCTTCCATGGCATTGGAGATCTCGCCCAGAGTGGCGCGGGCACGGGCGGCTTCGACTGCGAGGGCGAGCAGATTGCCGTCGCCCCTGGCACCTTCGGTGAGCGCAGCGAGGGCTGCGGCGCAGTCGGCATCGTTACGGGCCGCCCGGACATCGGCGAGCTTCGCGAGTTGCTGCTTGAGGACCTCGGCATTGTCGATGTCGAGGACGTCGACGCTCTCGACGTTCTCCGGCACGTACTTGTTGACGCCAACGACGATGTCCTGACCGCGATCGACTCGGGCCTGCTTGCGCGCAGCAGATTCTTCGATCCGGAGCTTGGGCATTCCCGATTCGACCGCCTTGGTCATTCCACCGAGTTCCTCCACCTCGCAGATGAGTTCCCACGCGGCATCGACCAGCGATTGGGTGAGCGACTCGACGTAGTAGCTGCCACCCAGAGGGTCGACCGTGGAGGTGACCCCGGTTTCGTCGGCGATGATCAGCTGGGTGTTGCGTGCGATTCGGGCGCTGAACTCGGTCGGGAGACCGAGAGCCTCATCGAAGGAATTGGTGTGGAGACTCTGGGTTCCACCGAGCACCGCGGCGAGCGCTTCGATCGTGGTGCGGACGACGTTGTTGTACGGATCCTGCTCGGTGAGTGAAACGCCCGAGGTTTGGCAGTGCGTACGCAACATGAGCGATCCGGGCTTCTTGGGGTCGAATTCGCTCATGACCCGATGCCAGAGGACGCGGGCGGCACGGAGCTTGGCCACTTCCATGAAGAAGTTCATGCCGATTGCGAAGAAGAACGAAAGGCGTCCGGCGAACAGGTCGACGTCGAGGCCCTTCGCAAGAGCGGAACGGACGTATTCCTTGCCGTCGGCGATGGTGAAGGCGAGTTCCTGAACCGCTGTCGCTCCCGCTTCCTGCATGTGATAGCCGGAGATCGAGATCGAATTGAATTTCGGCATCTCGTTGGCCGTGAAGTCGATGATGTCGGCGACGATCCGCATGCTCGGCTCGGGCGGGTAGATGTAGGTGTTGCGCACCATGAACTCTTTGAGGATGTCGTTCTGAATCGTTCCTGCAAGCAGTGAACGGTCGACGCCTTGCTCCTCACCAGCGACGATGAACATGGCAAGAACCGGGATCACGGCGCCGTTCATCGTCATGGAAACGCTCATCTTGTCGAGCGGGATCGAATCGAACAGGACCTTCATGTCCTCGACCGAATCGATGGCGACACCGGCTTTGCCGACGTCACCGACGACCTTCTCGTGATCCGAGTCGTAACCGCGGTGGGTTGCGAGGTCGAAGGCGACGGAGAGGCCCATCTGGCCGGCGGCGAGGTTGCGTCGGTAGAAGGCGTTGGATTCCTCGGCCGTCGAGAATCCGGCGTACTGGCGAACAGTCCACGGGCGGCCCGTGTACATCGTGGCGCGCACACCTCGGGTATACGGAGCGAAGCCGGGAAGCGTTTCGATCTCGGCGAGGTCTTCGAGATCCTCCGCGGTGTAGAGGGGCTTCACGGCGATGCCCTCGGGGGTCTCCCAGACCAGCGACGCCGGATCGGCGCCCTTGAGGTCCTTGGAGGCCGCAGCGGCCCAGTCTTCGGGGAACGAGGGATTGGTCTTCGTCTTTGGATCCACGTCCCAAGACTAAGAGGGAGAGGACAGGGGTGTCATCCTGACGGCATCGGATGTCATGCTGGCGGGGTGAACACATCTGATGGGAAGGTCGACTTTCCGGTACTGCTGGACTTCGAGCAGGTGTCGGTGACGTCCGACGACGGGGTCGAGTTGCTGCATTCCGTATCGGCCCATGTGCATTCTCGGGACATTCTCGTGATCGCGGGTCCCTCGGGGGCCGGGAAATCCACCCTTCTGCGGCTGGGCAACCGGCTCGATGTGCCGTCGGCAGGTCAGGTATTTCTGGCCGGAACCGACATTGCGACCCTTGACCCGCTGTGGCTGAGGCGTCGCGTGGGCATGGTTTTCCAGAAGCCGTCGATCTTCCCGGGAACCGTCCGCGACAATCTGCTCGTTGCGGCACCGGACGCCGACGAGATCCGGATGACCTCGGTACTCGTCAGGGTCGGTCTGGTCGCGACGTTTCTCGACAGGATCGGCGATGACCTCTCGGGCGGAGAGATGCAGCGGGTCTGCATAGCGAGGGCGCTGCTCACCGATCCGGAGGTGCTCCTGATGGATGAGCCGACTTCCGCTCTGGATCCGGGAAGTCGGCGCGGGATCGAGTTTCTGGCCCGGGAACTCGCCGATGAGGGGCTCGGGATCCTGTGGGTCACCCATGATCTCGCTCAAGCTCGTCGACTTGCCGACCGCACGTTGGTCCTCGTCGACGGACGTCTGGCCACAGATTCTGTCGCCCGCGCTTATCTCGACGATGCCGCCGACAGCGGGGAGACGGAACAGTGAGCGCGACGTCGATCGGATGGGCGGGGCTCGCTGCATCTTTCGTGCTGGTCCTTGTCGCCGTCGCCCTCTCCGGTTGGCAGCGGTTGCATCTGTCGAGGTCGATCCTCTGGGCGTCCGCTCGGGCCGCAGTTCAACTCCTGCTGGTCGGTTGGGCGCTGCGGCTCGTTCTCGATCCGGACGCCTCCGTTGCGTGGGCCTGGCTGTGGGTCGTCGTGATGATCACGTTCTCCGGCATCACCATTCGCAACCGCGCCCCGGAGGTTCCGGGGATCCTGTGGCTCGGCACGCTTTCGATGTTCACGGTGATAGCCGTGAGTCTTTCGGTGATCTTCGGGTTCGGGATCTTCCCGATCGAGGGTCGGACGGTGGTTCCGCTCGCCGGCATGATGATCGGAAACTCGATGACCTCGTGCGTGCTTGTCGGGCGCCGCATCGTGGGGGAGTTCTCGGACAAGCGTGCGGAAGTGGAGTCGAGGCTGGCACTCGGTCTTTCCTGGCAGAACGCATCGAGGCCCTACGTTCGATCGGCGCTCGTGACGGCACTCGTCCCGCAGATCGAGTCCACGAAGGCGGTCGGTCTCGTCTTCCTTCCGGGAGCGATGACGGGGCTGATTCTCGCCGGTGTCGACGCGGTCGATGCCGTGTCGATCCAGTTGGCGATCATGTATCTGATCCTCGGATCGGTGACGACGAGCGTCACGGTGATGGCGCTCGGGCTGTCGCGTCAACTTTTCACCCGCGATCACCGTCTGAAGCGTCTGTCCCGCCCTTCGCACTGATGTCGGTGACGTGACCGTGCCGTGAATTGCCGGTTTGTGTCCGCGAAGCCGGGAATCGGGTGACCGGGGGCCGGTAGCCTCGGGGGTATGGCCAAGCGCTTTGTGATCATCGGTGGCGGTCCGGCAGGCAACAGTGCGGCTACCTATGCGGCTCGACTCGGGGCCGAGGTCACGATGATCGAGAAGGACATCGTCGGCGGCGCCGCGCATCTGTGGGACTGCATCCCGTCGAAGGCGATGATCGCCACCGGTGGAGCGCTCACGATGATCAACCGATCAAGTGGCATGGGTCTGACCGATGTGTCGGCGTCACTCGATTTCGATGCGCTCCGGGCGAGGATCAAGAACATCGGAGGGCGTCTTGAACGCTCGACGACCGGATTGCTCGAGAGCCAGGGAGTCACGATGATCCGGGGAACGGGTCACCTCACCGGTCCCAATACCGTCGCCGTGGAATCCGCCGAGGGAACCAGCGAGATCGAAGCCGATGTCATTCTTCTGGCGACCGGAAGCCGACCCCGAATCCCGGAGTGGGCATCAGTCGACGGACAGCGCCTGCTGACAACCCGGGATGCGTATCCGCCCCCCGAGCTTCCCGAGCACCTTGTCGTCGTCGGGTCTGGAGTCACCGGCGTCGAGTTCGTTCACATGTTCTCCGCTTTCGGTTGTGAAGTCACCTTGATCGTGAGTCGCCAGCAGGTCCTCCCGGCGAAGGACCCCGAAGTCGCCGCCGCACTCGAAGCCGATTTCATCGGCCGCGGTGTGCACCTCCTCAAGGGGGCCCGGGCAATCGCCGCGGAGGTCGATGCGGACGGGGTGACGGTCATCTGTGACGACGGCCGACAGGCCCGAGGTTCACACGCGTTGCTCGCCATCGGATCGGTACCCAACTCCGAGAGTCTCGGTCTCGGGAACGCCGGGGTGGACTGCGATTACGGCTATGTCGTTGTCAACCACAACTGCCAATCATCGGTCCCGCACATTTATGCGGCCGGCGACCTCTCCGGCAAACTTCCGCTTTCATCCGTCGCCACGATGCAGGGTCGCAAGATCGCCGAACATGCGATGGGACTGCACGTCGGCCCGCATCGCCATCTCGACTACGAGAAGGCGGCCTCGGCAATCTTCACCGTTCCCGAAATCGCCGATGTCGGATTGGCCGAGGCCGACGCGTTCGCCGAAGGGCGCAAGATCCGGGTGACCAAAGTTCCGTTCTCGGCAAACGCGAAAGCACTCATCGACGACGATCCCCGGGGTTTCGTCAAGATCATTTCCGATCCCGCCACCGGCGTGGTTCTCGGCGGATCGATCGTCGGCTCTCATGCCGCCGAACTCATCTCCGTGATCGCACTGGCCGTGACAGCAGGCCTGCGGGTGAATGACATCTACGAGAGTCTCCTCGTGCACCCGGCTCTGGCGGAAGCTCTTTCCGATGCCGCAGAGTGACATGACCGGTTCGATCGACGGTCCACCGCGACTTCCGGAAGCGAAGGATTTTCCGGCCACGGGTCCTTTCAGTCTTGCGGCACCGGGCCCGCGTTTCGGGGCCCGCGCCATCGACCTGTCACTGGTTCTCGCACCAGCGCTGGTCGTGATCTCGCTTTCGATCAGCGATGTCGCCGGGCAGATGCAACTCGACACACCGGATTGGTTGCTTGCCGCGATCGTCGGCCTCGGTATGGCTTACGAATTTGTGTGCGTTGCTCTCTTCGGCCGGACGGTCGGCAAGGCGCTCTTGGGACTGAGGGTCGCTCGCTACACCGACGGTCTTCGTCCGAACATCGCCCAGGCTGCGCTGCGGGCGATCGTGCCTTGGTCGACTCTGGCGCTACCGCTCGGCCCTTTCGCATTTGGAGCGTTCCTCATTGTGTACGGAACCTCTCTGGCGGGAGATCTCCACCGGGGCGTCCCCGATCAGGCTGCCGGTACGATCGTCATTAGCACTCGCTGAAGCACCGGGCCGGGGCGGTATCCGAAGGTCGGCGGTGTAGTTTGAAAAAAGGGAATATGACCGGTCAAACAGCGGCGATGGCGGAGATCAAGGCGGAGGGTGTCCCGGTGCATCCTTCCGGGCCCAAGCGCGCCGATCGACGGCGAGGAATCGCCATCGGATTGATGCTTCTTGCCGTCTACCTCGTGACGATGGGCGGCCATACCTACTCGATCGATGACGAGGGCTACCTCGCCGGCTCTCGGGCATTACTGCATGGGACGGTCGAGCTCGATCAGCAATCCGATCTCACCGGGAAGATCGCCGCCACCCGATCGAAGGACGGCGAGTGGACGTCGATCGCCGCGATCGGCGTACTCATCCTCGATGCTCCCGGAGTGGCGTTGGGTCGGGTCGCATCATTCGGGTTCCCGGCTGACCAACGGGAGGACGTGATCCGACTGGGCTTCCTCGCGACCAACAGCGTGCTCACGGCTCTCACCGGGATGGTGCTGTTCTTTCTCTGTCGAAGGCTCGGTTCTTCGAGAAGAGCCGCGACCATTCTCGCCCTTGCGTTCGGCCTTGGGACTTTCGCCTGGCCGCATTCGGCCACCGGTTTCTCCGAGCCCGGAACGGCGCTGATGCTCACCTTGGCGATGCTGGTTTCCGTCCGCTGGTGGGAAGAACGTTCATGGCGGCTTGCGGCACTGGTCGGATTGCTGGCGGGTTGTGTCGGTCTCACCCGGGTCACGACCTTCGTGTTCGTCCCGGTGTTTCTCCTTGCCGGAATTGTCGGAAGGGCGAGGTTCGATCGGCGGGAAACTATTCGGCAGTCGATGGCGTTCGGTGCCGGGTCTCTGGTTGTATTTCTCGTATTCGCGGCGAATTCGTACATTCGCTTTGGCAAATTGGGCGCGGGATACTCGGGACTCGAACTGGTAACGCCGTTCTACACGGGGATGTTCGGGCTGTTCCTCAGCCCCGGGAAGGGATTGGTCTTCTATGCACCGATCGTGATCGTGGTGCTGTTTGCGCTGAGGCAGTCGTACCTCGCGAATCGTCGCTATGCCCTCGTTGTCCTGGCGATCATGACGTTGCATCTTGTGGTCTATTCGAGACTTGTTTTCTGGGCGGGCGATGATGCCTATGGCCCGCGGTATCTGATTCCTCTCCTCCCGATCTGCATAGCGTTGTTGGCTCCCGTGCTGGACACCGGGCGCCAGTGGATCCGAGGTGCGATCGTCGCGGGCGTCGCCGGATTCTTGGTTCCCGGTCTCCTCGGTTCGCTCATGTATTTCAACGCGGTGGGCTGGGCCCAGCGCTCGGAAGTCATGCGCGAACGGAACACCACAAAGGGGGATTGGCTCCAGGCCCAACTCGTAACCCACTTCAATCCGTCATATTCCCCCCTCATGTCCTTCGTCCGAAGCGTTCCGCTACTCGGTGATTCCATCTCCGAGCAACTGGCCGGAGATGGAATCTCGGCCGAATCGGTTCCCGACACTTTCGACACGCGCCTGAATTGGTACGCCGGATCGATCCAACCGGACTTCTGGTGGTGGTGGTGGGCGTTGAAGGATGGCAGCGCGCTCCTGTACGCGTTCCTCCTTGTTCCCGTCGCGGCCTTGATAAGTTCGGTGTTGCTCTTCCGGGAACCCCGGAGAGCGGGGGAGCAGGACTGAGGGGAGCGAGTGATGGATGACGTGATCAGTAGTCGTGTATACCGCATCGTGCAGTGGACGACCGGGAATGTCGGGGAGCGTTCGGTGCGGGCGGTAGTCGCCAATCCGAACCTCGAGATTGTCGGTTGCTACGCATGGGGGGCCGACAAAGTCGGACGCGACGTCGGTGAACTCGTCGGGATCGACCCGATCGGCGTGACGGCAACCGCAGACATCGATGCCCTCCTCGCACTGAAACCGGACTGTGTCATCTACAACCCGAAGTGGCCCGACGTGGACCATCTCGTGCGCATCCTCGAATCCGGAATCAACGTGACGGCCACCGCCGGCTTCATCACCGGACATGCGCTGGGCGACGGCCGGGACCGCATCATCGCCGCCTGCGAGCGTGGCGGGAGTTCGATCTTCGGATCGGGGATGAACCCGGGACTCGCCAACCTTCTCGGCATCGTGTCCGCCGGACTCTGTGATCGGATCGACTCGGTTCGCGTTCTCGAATCGGTGGACTCGACCGGTTACGACTCCGAGGACACCGAGCGTTCTGTGGGGCATGGCCGTGCGATCGACGATCCGGAACTTCCGGCCCTGGTGGCCGCCGGCACCGCCGTCTTCGGTGATGCGGTCCATCTGCTTGGCGACGCCCTCGGAGTCGCGTTCGACGAAGTTCGTTGCGAAGCGGAATTCGCGCAGACCACCGAACGCCTCGACATGGGCTCGTGGGCCATCGAGGCGGGATGCGTGGCTGGAGTCGCGGCCAGCTGGCAGGGATGGCTCGACGGTCGCAAGATCGTGTCGCTCGACGTGCGTTGGCGCAAAGGTCGCACGCTCGAACCGGACTGGAAGGTCGAGCACGGATACGTCGTCGAGGTTCAGGGAATGCCTTCGGTGCGAACAAAGCTCGAGGTGTTTCCTCCCGCAGACTTCGTTGCCGAATCGTTCAGCGACTACATGGTCCTCGGGATGATCATGACGGCGATGCCGGCGGTGAACGCAGTCGCATCCGTGTGCGCCGCCAAGCCGGGGATCGTGACCTATCTCGACATGGCGCTCCCGAGGCCCAGCGGTTGGGTGAACGGGGCATGAACGAAGGTCCCGGTTGACTGCATAAGCCCTGTTAGATTGCTTGCCGGGGACTCTTCCCCGGAGCCGAGGGGGTTGGGTAAATGTTCGCCTATCTGGATGCAGGAACCGGCAGTTTGATCGTTGCCGCACTGGCTGGAGGCATCGCTGGTGTAGCGGTCCTCTTCCGGCTCTACTGGAACCGTTTTCTGGGACTGTTTTCAAAGAACCGTCGGGAGAAGGCCAAGGCAATCTCCGAAGACCTCGTCCCTCAGAATCCTGACGAACTCAAGTAAGCCGGTATGTCGAGCGGCGGAAATTTCGAACGCGAAGTCGGTTCGCTCCATGACCCGACCAGTCGCGTGTACAGCAACGGTGACTCCATTCTCCGTGGCCTGAGCGAATCTTCGGCTGACGGTGTCCGTTCCTTGATGGACGCACCATTCTTTGCTCGGCGCGTTGCCGATGGGTCCTTGATAGATGCCAAATTCGTGGACGTGCCCGACTCCGGAATCGAAGAGTGGTCACATCTCGTAAGTCACAGGCGGCTTCCGGTCATCTCCTGGCCTCACGAATGGTCTTTTTCGATGCTGCAGGACGCAGCACTGCTCCAACTCGACATCTCCCTGGATGCACTTGCCTCGGGAATCTCGTTGAAGGACGGAACGCCGTACAACGTCCAGTTCGAAGGTTCGAAACCGATATTCATCGACGTCGGATCCTTTGACCGTGTGACCACCCCGAAGCCCTGGCTCGGTTATCGCCAATATTGCGACATGTTCCTCGACCCGCTTCTGGTGCAGGCGTACACGGGTCTTCCCGCCCGGGGGGTCTTGAGGGGAAGCGTCCGTGGTCTTCCGGCGGAGATCACACGGAAACTCCTCCCGAGTCGAGCGAAATTCCGCTGGGGAGTGTTCACGAACGTGATCCTTCATGCCTGGTTCTCGCGACGGCACAAGGACGACGATTCCGATGTCGTGACCGACATATCCAAGGCGGGTTTCAGTCCTGCGATTGCGAAAGCCCAACTGCAGAAATTGCGGAAACTGGTCGCCTCCCTGGAATGGGAATCGGGTGCATCGGTCTGGTCGGGATACACGGACCGGGAGCATTACGAAGGTGACGATCTGCCCATCAAGGCAAAGTTCGTTTCCGAGGTCGCGGCCAGCAATCCCCGCGATCGGGTACTTGATCTTGGGGCGAACGACGGGTACTTCTCGCAATGTGTACGCGATGCTGCGGCGCATGTGATCGCTGTCGACAATGACGAACTCGTGATCGATCGTCTCTACAAGAAACTGCGCTCTGAAGGCGATACGAAAATCACTCCCTTGTGTATCGACCTGTCTGATCCCGGCGGCGGACTCGGTTGGATGGGCACGCAACGGACGTCGATGATCGACCGCCTTCGATCTGATCTGGTTCTTGCTCTTGCGCTGATTCACCATGTCGTGATCAGCGACTCTGTACCGATTCCGATGTTCCTCGCAATGGTGAAAGCCTTGGGTGACGAGGCGGTCGTCGAGTTCCCGTGTGAGGACGACCCGAAAGTGATCCGTCTGATCCGCAACAAGGCCGGACAAGCGACACATCCGTACTCCCGTGCAGTCTTTGAAGTGGCAGCCAAGGAAATCTTCGACATCGAAAGGGTGACGGAGCTTCCATCGGGGACACGGGTCCTCTACCACCTGGTTGTCAAGAAATGACAGACGCGGCGGGCGAGGACCCGGTCAGTGTTGGTCGGATGGATCCGGTTGATCGGGATCGCCTGTCACTGAGGCAGTTCTTCATGTACCTGCTCGGGCTGTTCGCTCTGAGCGGGCTCGCACTTCTGGGTCCACTGCTCGATTCGCTCCAGCGGGGAGCGACATTCTTCGTGGCACAAGGAATGCAGCGAAACGCGGTTTTCCTCTTTGTCGCGTTCTGGGCGCTGGTACCTCCCTTGGTCCTTGCCATTCCGGTGGCGATCGCCGGGTTCTTCTCCAAGCGGATCGCCGATCTGTTCATGGCGATCATCGGCGGTGTCTTGGCGGCGTTCGCCCTGCTCGGGTTCGTATCCGCGAGCCACACGTGGCGGGGGATCGTCTTCCTGCCGGTGCTGATCGTTCTTGCCGTTGCGTTCGGGTTTCTGTATCTGAAATTCCGGAATCTCCGTTTCTTTGTCGCGGTACTTGCAATCGCCCCGGTGATGACAATCGTCGTCTTCCTGTCATCTCCGGAAATGAGTGGAATCCTCGCCGACTCGAAGTCCGAGGTCGCAATCGCACGGAACGAAACGCCCGTGGTCATGGTGATTTTCGACGAGTTCAGTCTCGGCACGATGGTGACGCCAGATGGTTCGCTGAACTCGTCGCTTTTCCCCGGGTTCGCGGACTTGGCCTCAACCGCCACGTGGTACCCGGAGGCAAAGTCCCTTGTGCCTTGGACGCACCTCGCTGTTCCTTCCCTGGCTTCGGGGACGTTGCCTGACACAAAAAAGTTGCCGGTTGCCACTTCATGGCCCCGTACGATCTTCAGCATGTTCGGCAACAGCCCCGGACAGGTCAGCGCCCACGAGTCGACTACAGCGTTGTGTTCTGAATCGATCTGCGGCGTGAAGAATCGACTCGAATGGGGCCGCGCTTTCAACGATTCATGGTCGGTAGTTGGAAACAGCGTGTTGCCCAGTGGTCTGGCCGCAAGATTCTTTTCGAGTCTCGGCAACACATGGGCGGGCTTGGACTCCGAGAATGTCGCTCTGGAATCGCGTGACGACCTCAGCGCGAAGGAATTCGGAAAGCTGTGGAAGGAAACGCTCGGTGGGTCTGACGATCCGGCCGTTGTCGCCGATGAAATCGTCTCGGGCGTCGCCGACCTTGGTGGCGGCGATCTCGACTATGCGCATCTGGCCCTTCCCCATGCCCCTTATCAGTTTCTTCCCGGTGGCATTCGCTACAACGGTGCCGCACACCCCGACTGGTTCAGCGACAATTGGACCGATCTCGGAGCGGATCCCTGGGGTCAGGTATCACTTCGTCAACGGTTGTTGCTTCAGTCCATGGATGCCGATTCGATTCTCACGAGGATCCTTGATTCGCTCAGAGCTTCCGGTCGATTCGACGAGGCAATGGTGATCGTCACCTCGGATCATGGAATCACCCTCGAGCCTGGTGCTCAGCGCCGAAGCGTCAGACGGATCACCGCCAACTCGATCGACGACGTTATGTCGGTTCCGCTTTTCGTGAAGTTCCCAGGTCAGACATCGCCGGTCATCGACCGGCGCGATGCCCGCTTGATCGATGTTCTGCCAACCGTCGCCGATGTGGTCGAGGCGCAATTGCCGGACGACTGGAAGTTCGATGGTTCATCTCTCCTGGGATCTGAGGTGACTGGTCGACCGCTGTGGTGGTTTGCAGCCGACGGCGAGGTTCTCGCCGCTCCAGAGCCGGCACGAACGGCCTCTCGTAACTGGCAATGGCTGGGAGCGACCGCGATGGAAACGAATCCCTACGCAATCGGTCCACACGCTGGTCTTGTCGGTCAGTCGATGGACAAGCAACGTGTCGCTGATGGTTCGCCAGGCAAATGCACACTCTCGAAGTCCCAACTTTCGATGTGGGACCCGGCGAGCGGTGTGGTGCCAGCGCTCATGTCGGCATCGATCGGTGCACTTCCATCGGGAACATGGATTGCCGCCGAGGTGAACGGGGAGATTGCCGGAGTATCTCCGGTCTTCGCCAATTACAAGGGCAAGGCGACGCTGAATATCGTGATCGATCCGTCAGTGGTGCAACCGGGTTCGAACATGGCTTCGTTGCACGTCGTCAACGAGGACGGAACCCTCAGCGCGTTGACTTGTCCCGGATGAGTTTGACTTGGACGATCGCTGGCCAGGCCTTCTCCCTGCGGGATTGCTACGTGCGTGGCGGCGACGAAACTGATCATCGGCCTCGACGAAAAAGTCGGACATGACGCGCAAGTCGCGGGCTTCGCGAAGCCCCAGAACTGCTCTGTTGACGGACGGATCGGTGGATCAATGGTCACCGGTCCTCAGGGGATGGGTCCTCGGTGTCGAGAATCCCCTTGAACCCCTGGAAATAGCGATCATGATCGACGGCATCGAGGCGTGTCGGACCCGATGCGATCTCCCGCGTCCGGATGTGGCCAATGCGGGACACGGGACCGGCAACTGTGGATTCGCGGTGTCACTTCGGGAACTCGTCTCCGACGATCTTCCCCACGCTCTTGAGGTCGTTGATGTCGGCACCGGTGAGACGATCTTTCGATCGGAAGCTCTGGTCGTCGTCCATTCGACCTGGCCAAACAATGGTTCGCAGCAAATGCTTCCGGGCACGGTGCGGAGCGAATCCGGTTCGTGGGAATCGTTCGAGCGACGCGTGGCATCGGGTCGTCGTGTTGCGATCGTGGCGACCCATCGGACTGAAGGCGCGAGTGAACTGGGGGTTCGACGGCTTGTCGAGGCTCTATCGTCCGCCGACAACGCTGTTCTGGTCGTCGACACGTCTCCGGCAGCGTCATCGGATGCGTTGGGTGCCGACTTCCTGATGTGGCGGGAGAACCTCGGATGGGATTTCGCTTCGTGGGCCACCGGCCTCGAAAGGCTCGGCGACCTCGCCGCCGAGTGCGATCACCTGCTTCTTGTCAACGACAGTTGCGTCGGACCTTTCGGTGATCTCGGTCCACTCATCGCCCGGGGCCAGAGTCTCGGAGTAGATGTCTGGTCCCTGACTGATTCGTGGGAGTCCGGCCATCACTTGCAGTCGTATTTTCTCGGGTTCACCAGGAGCGCCCTCGGGCAGGGAGTGCTGTCCGATTTTTTCGATCAGTATCCGTTTCCGAAATACAAAGAAGGAGTGATCGAGCACGGGGAAGTGGGACTGACGGCGTTCCTCGACGAGCGCGGAATCACGACGGCTGCGGTCTTCGAATACTTCGAACTGGTGGCCAGCTTCGAGAAATCCCTTGACCCACGGCTCACCCGCTTCGCCGACTCCACGACGGCTGCCCTGATGAGAAAGCACGATCCCGACTATCAGACCGTGGGTTACCGGTCCTTGGTGGCGACAGTCGAGGATCTCGAGATGCGGGTTCCGTTGAACCCCACCCACCATTTCTGGCGCGAGCTTCTCGACCAGGGATTCCCGTTCATCAAACGCGAACTTCTCGTGGCCGATCCCGCGGGACGGTTCTTCGCATCCGATTTCGCCGACGTTGTCCGCCCGCTTCTGGACGAGGGCGATCTGGAACTGTTCAGATCGGAGTTCGCTCGGCGACCGACGGCAAGGATTGTCGACGCGCGTTAGTCGACAATCCTTGGCTGCAACGGCTGTGTGTCGGCAGTCGGGTTATTCGATCACGACGACGACGTCGCCGGAACCGACCGAATCTCCGGGAGCGACCTTGATCTCCTTGACGGTGCCGGCCTTCTCGGCGGCGATGTTGTTCTCCATCTTCATCGCCTCGAGAACGCAGACAGTCGCGCCGGCCTCGATCTCCTGACCGACTTCGACGAGCACCTTCACGATCGTTCCCTGCATGGGGACGGTGACCGCGCCGGATCCGCCACCGGCACCTGCGCCGCCGGAACCGGCCGAGCGGCGCGGGCGTGCGGCGCCGGAGGCACCACCGGAAGTGACAACAGCGCCGGCCTGCGATTCAGGTACGAATACCTTGACCGAGAAGCGCTTGCCGTTGACCTCGACGTCGACATCGCGCTGCACCTTGGCCTCGGCGTCACCATCGGCGACGATCGGAGTTGCACTGACGCCGGTGAGATCGAGAACGTCCTCGACCCACTTGGTCGAATGCTTCGACTCGGCGAAGTCGGAATGCTCGAGAATCGCGATGTCGGCCGGGATGGTGGTGGCGATTCCCTCGATGCGGAACTCGCGAAGTGCGCGCAGCGTGCGGCTGATCGCTGTCGGACGATCGGCGCCCCAGCAGATGAGCTTGCCGACGAGGTTGTCGTAGTACTGGCTGACGGTGTCGCCGGATTCGTAGCCGCCGTCCCAGCGCGTGCCGAAGCCTGCGGGCGGGACGAGGGTCGTGATGTCGCCGGGGGAGGGAAGGAACTTGCCTTCGGCCGGGTTCTCGGCGTTGATGCGGACCTCGATGGCGTGCCCGGAGAGCTGGATGTCGTCCTGTGTGAACGAGAGCGGTTCACCGGAAGCGACACGGATCTGTTCGGCGACGAGATCGATACCCGAAACCATTTCGGTGACGGGGTGCTCGACCTGAAGACGGGTGTTCATCTCGAGGAAGAAGAACTCGCCATCCTGGAAGAGGAACTCGACGGTTCCGGCGTTGACGTAGCCACAGGCCTTCGCGACCTTGACGGCGGCGTCACCCATGGCCTGGCGAATGTCGGCGGGAAACGACGGCGCCGGGCTTTCCTCGATCAGTTTCTGATGGCGGCGCTGGGCGGAGCAATCGCGCTCGGCGACCCACACGCAGTTGCCGTGGGTGTCGGCGATGATCTGCATCTCGATGTGGCGGGGCCACGTCAGGTAGCGCTCGACGTAGCACTCGTCGCGGCCGAAGCCCTTGAGTGCTTCGCTCTGGGCCGAGTCGAATGCTTCGGCGGCTTCGGATGCTTCGCGGACGACGCGCATGCCGCGACCGCCGCCGCCGTAGGCGGCTTTGATGGCGACCGGCCATCCGAATTCTTCACCGAACGCGACGACCTCGGTCGCGTCGTTGAGGAACTCGGTCGTGCCGGGCACGCCGTTCACTCCGACGGCCTGAGCGGCGATGCGACTCGACACCTTGTCGCCCATGATCTCGATCGCGCCGGGAGGCGGTCCGATGAAGGTGACGCCGCGCTCGGTGATGGCCCGGGCGAAGTCGGTGTTCTCCGAGAAGAATCCGTAGCCGGGATGCACCGCGTCGGCACCGCTGCGCTCGATCACATCGAGGATGATCTCGGTATTGAGATAGCTCTCGGCAGCAGTTGTTCCACCGAGGGCATAGGCCTCGTCGGCGAGTCGGACATGAAGGGCGTCGCGATCGAGATCGGAGTAAACGGCCACGGTTGCGATACCCATTTCCTGGCACGCACGGATGACCCGGACAGCGATTTCGCCGCGATTGGCGATGAGGACTTTTTTGAGCACGCCCTATGGTGGCAGATATGGAGAGGTCCTTCGATACAACTGCCGTTCCGGGTACCCGATTCACTGAAGTGCGTCGGGTCGCCGAGACCGGGTCCACCAACCGCGACCTGCTGAAATTGGCCTCGGAGGGTGCTTCCGAGGGGGTTGTCCTCGTGGCCGATCACCAGACAGCGGGCCGGGGTCGGCTCGACAGATCGTGGTCGGCGCCGCCCGGCTCGTCACTTCTGGTCTCGGCGCTCATCCGGCCGGAGCTCGATCCGCCGGAGGTCTTTCTGGTCACCGTGGCCGCCGCTGTGGCCGCCTGCGAGGCCTGTGACACGGTCGCCGGAGTCCGCCCGGGGATCAAATGGCCGAACGACCTCGTCGTCGACGATGGCGGCCCACTCGAGGGTCGGAAGCTCTCCGGGATCCTCGCCGAGTCGATCGTCCGAGAAGGTCGGGTCACGGCTGTTGTCCTCGGGATGGGTCTCAATGTCAATTGGCCCGACGATCTTCCCGAGGAGCTGGCTGGCATCGCCGTGTCCCTCGCACAGCTCTCGTCGGTCGCCGTCGATCGGGAGGAACTCCTCGCGGCCTGGCTCGCGGCCTTCGATCGTTGGCTCACCCGGATCGAGTCCGATGCGGGGCGCGCGGAACTCATGGAAGTCCTCCGGTCCCGATCTGCGACCCTGGGTCGACTCGTCCGGGTCCAGATGGCCGACCGGATCGTGATCGGTGTCGCCGAGCAGATCACCGGTGCAGGTCATCTTCTCGTGCGCTCGGACGAGTCCGGAGAACTCGTCGAGATTGCCGTGGGCGATGTCGTGCACGCGACCATCCAGCGCTGATTCCCCGGAGTCCAACACGCGGCGGCGGTACGATCTCGTTGCTGCGCGATCGGACAGGTTCGCGGCCCGACGTCACCAAACTGGAGCAGCGAGGCGCATGAACGAGATCCACCCCACTGCGATCATCGGACCGGGAGTCGAGCTCGGCGACGGAAACATCATTGGCCCGTATGCGGTGATCCTGGGACCGTGCGTCATCGGCGACGACAACTGGATCGGCCCGTTCGTGGCCATCGGCCAGCCCCCGGAGCACCGCGATGCTCCCCATCGGTCCTGGGCCGCCGAACCGACGGGCCCGGGCGTGACGATCGGTGATCGCAACGTCCTCCACGAGTTTGTCGTGATCCAGCAGGGTATGGACAGAGCGACATCGCTCGGGAACGGATGCTTCCTCATGGACAAGTCCCATCTCGCGCACGATTGTGCACTCGGTGATGGTGTGACCTTCGCCTGTTCGGTGATGCTGGCGGGCAACGTGACCATCGGGGCAGGTGCCAACCTCGGACTCAATGCAGTTGTCCATCAGGGTCGTTCGGTCGGCACCGGCGCGATGGTGGGAATGGCTTCAGTGATCACGAAGGACGTTCCTCCTTTTGCGATCGCTTACGGTTCGCCGGCTCGCGTCAACGGCATCAACAAGGTCGGTCTCGAGAGGGCTCCGATGCCGCCGGCGATGATCGAACACATCGCATCGGTGTTCGAGTCCGCATCACCTGAGCAGATTTCCGGTTTGCTCTCCGAGGAAATCGCGTATTACCGGTCGGTCCGCTC
>CAEZUP010000018.1_pt1 | contig 24461 bp, 18 predicted proteins | sample 7264511 | NCBI WGS metagenome assembly CAEZUP01 (sample SAMEA6813833, study PRJEB35770) | uncultured Microthrixaceae bacterium | biome: Freshwater; feature: Freshwater reservoir; material: water | place: Czech Republic | collected 2016-04-20 | depth 0.5m m
GCTTCGATACCCGATGGATCGGGCAAGTCCGAGCCGGGAATCCGCTCGGGTCGGGCGGCGAAGTGCTCGACGAGGCCCTGGAGCACCGAGACCACGGCCCGGCCCTGTGCAAGAGATTCGGGACGCAGGTAGATGCGCTCGTAGTTCAGGGACCGGAAGGCGGCGAGAGCTTCGGCGAGGGGCTCGCTCATGGCGACCCGACCTGCCGCGACCGAACCCTCGACCACGCCCTGGATGAATGCGCTCAGCCATGTGCTGCGCCGAGGTCCACAGCGGTCGAGCACGACCGCCGGAAGATCATCGAGGGTGACGATGCCGGCATGGACGGCGTCTTCGAAATCGTGACAGACATAGGCGATCCGGTCGGCCCAGCTCACGACCTCGCCCTCGGGGGTGGAGGGGGTCGGGCGAGACCATGAATGGTTGCGGATCCCGTCGAGTGTCTCGGTGCACAGGTTGAGCGGGAGAAGTACGACGTCGGCACCCCAGACGGCATGATCGAAGCCATCGGCGAGGTACGGGGCGAAGGCATCCTCGCTGGCGTGACCGCCGGGCCCGTGTCCGCAATCGTGCCCGAGGGCGATCGCCTCGGTGAGTGCCTCGTTGAGATGCAACTGCCGGGCGATCGCCACGGCCACCTGCGCGACCTCGAGGGCATGGGTCAGGCGGGTGCGGGCGTGATCGTCCGGGAAGATGAATACCTGGGTCTTGCCGGCGAGGCGGCGAAACGCGGTAGCTCCGTGGAGGATGCGATCCCGGTCGCGCTCGAAACATGTCCGAACGGGATCGGCCGGCTCGGCGACGGCCCGGTTGCCACCACCGACGGATCTGGTGGCGCCCGGGGCGAGGAACAAGGCCTCGAGCGATTCCCTCTCGGCTCGCATGAGGGGCTCGGATACCCCGATGGCCGGTCCGGCGTCTCGGTGGGCGTGACGCGTCGCTGTGGGGGTGTCTGGAGCTGAAGTGCCGTCGACGGGACGGGCGAAGCCGTCCATTGTCGATGCCCAGAGGCGGGCCCTTTCCGAGAGTTCGTCCATGGATGAATCATGCCAAGTGGGTGTGACAGTCGCTCGTCGGCCTGAAGCCGCAGGACGCATGCTGGTATCGCAACTTCCAGCCCGTAGGCTGTCCGGTCGTGTCAGGGTTCGTAGACGAGTGTCAGATCAATGTCCGTGGTGGTGACGGCGGTGCAGGCTGCGTCGCGTTCCGTCGCGAGGCCCATGTCTCCAAGGGCGGCCCCGATGGGGGCGACGGGGGTCGTGGCGGCGACATCTGGTTCGTCGCCGATCGAAATGTCGCATCGCTTCTGGCATTCCGGGATCATCCCCATCGCCGGGCCGGCAGCGGTTCCCACGGATCGGGCAAGAAGAAGCACGGGGCCGGCGCCGACGATCTGCTCGTCCACGTCCCTGAAGGAACGGTCGTCCTCGATCGCGACGGCGGAGTTCTCGCCGATCTGGTTTCCCACGGAGATCGCTGGATGGCTGCCGCCGGTGGGCAGGGAGGCAAGGGCAACGCCCGTTTCCTCTCGAACACCCGAAGGGCTCCCTCGTTCGCCGAGCAGGGGGAGGTCGGCGAGGAACGCTGGCTCAACCTCGAGATCAAGCTCATGGCCGACGTCGCGCTCGTCGGGTATCCCAATGTCGGCAAGTCCACGCTCATCTCGCGCGTTTCGGCAGCCAAGCCGAAGATCGCCGACTATCCCTTCACGACCCTCGAACCCAATCTCGGCGTCGTGCGTCTCGACGACGGTTTCGAATATGTCGTCGCCGACATCCCCGGTCTCGTCGAAGGTGCGAGTGAGGGCCGCGGCCTGGGGCACCGGTTCCTCCGCCATATCGAACGCGCCCGAGCGCTCGTCTTGCTGATCGACCTCGGCGGAGGCGCCGACGGTACGACAACCGATCCTCCCGCAGAACAGGCGCGGATCCTGCTCAACGAACTGGGCGCCTATCAGCCCGAACTGCTCGAGCGTCCCCGGTTGATCATCGGGTCGCGTGCCGACCTCTCGCCCCATTACGCCGCTCTGGCCGAATCGGGAGAACCTGCCGTCACCGAAGACGGTCTCGAACTCGACGTCTGCATATCGGCCGTGGTCGGTTCGGGTCTTGCCCGCCTCACCGGTCTCATGGCTGATGCGGTCCGCGAAGCCCGCGGTGTCGAACCCGAGGTTGAGGGGTTCGTCGTGCATCGTCCCATCGCCGAGGGAATCCGCATCGAGCGCGAGGACGACGGAGGCTTCCGGGTCATCGGACGCCAGGCCGAACGTGCTGTCGCCCTTTCCGATCTCACGAACATGGAAGCCCTCGACTACGCGCATGCGCGTCTCAAGAAACTTGGCGTCGACAAGGCATTGGCCAAGGCCGGTGCGAAGGACGGCGATCCTGTCCACATCGGACGCCTCACCTTCGATTACGAGGAAGAGTGATTCCCGGTGATCGTCGTCGCCAAGATCGGAACCTCGTCACTCACTGACGAACGGGGCGAAATCCGCGCCGATGCCATCGAGAAGCTCTGCCTCGAAGTGGCCGGCCTTCGCTCGGACGGGCACTCGGTCGTCATCGTCACCTCCGGAGCGATCGGAGCCGGTCTGCCTGCTCTCGGTCTCGGGGGCGAGAATCGACCCCGCGACGCCGTAACCCTCCAGGCGTTGTCGGCTGTCGGCCAGAGTCGCCTGATGGGCGTCTACGGCGAGCAACTCGCAAAGCATTCACTCGTCGCCGGCCAGGTTCTGCTGGCCCCGCTCGATTTCGTCGAACGGCGTCAGTATCTGCAGGCCCGGGGAACACTCAAACGACTGCTCGAACTCGGTGTGGTTCCTGTCGTCAACGAGAACGACGCCGTCGCCGACGACGAGATTCGTTTCGGCGACAATGACCGACTAGCGGCCTTGGTGGCCCATCTCGTCGATGCCGATCTTCTCGCACTCCTCACGGACACGCCCGGCCTTCTCTCCGCCGATCCCCGTCTCGATTCCAATGCGTCTCTCATCGAGGAGATCGTCGAGTTCGACAAGGAACTCGAATCCCTCGCCGGCGGTGCGGGCACCGTCGGCGGTAGCGGGGGAATGGCTTCCAAGATCGCAGCGGCGAAGATCGCCGCATGGTCGGGTGTCCGCACAGTGATCGCCGCCGCCCATCGGCCCGATGTCCTGTCCGACGCGGTGGCCGGTGTGGTCGGGGTGGGCACGATCGTCATGCCTCATGACCGCGATCTTCCTGCGCGCAAACTCTGGATCGCGTTCGCCGTGGGGTCATCGGGTTCGATCACCGTCGACACGGGAGCGCGACGTGCCCTCGAGTCCGGCGGCGTCTCGTTGCTGACCGCTGGGGTGATCGATGTCGTCGGTTCATTCGTTGCCGACGACGCAGTGGAACTCAAGGATCAGGACGGGGAAGTGTTCGCAAAGGGTCTCGTGCGTGTCGGTTCAGACGTGATCCGCGACGCCGCCGGCAAACACAGTTCCGCGCTTCCCGCAGGGGCACCCACCGAGATCATCCATGCGGATGATCTCGTCATGCTTCCTTAGCTCTCAGCGCCGTGATCGACCTCTGAACCGTCCGATGAGGGCGGTCGTCTCGGTTGACCGGAGCGCGGTCAGGGCCAGCAGATAGGAAACGAGACCGACCATCGTCGCAACGATGACCGTCACGAGTGATCCGGCACCGAGGATGCGCATCGTTGCCCACACGATCAGACCCATGAAGGCGCTTGCACCAACGAGTTTCGCGATGGCGATGAACGAATTCCGGTCGAGGAACGGTCCGATCCTGCGCCGGAGAACGAAAACGGCGGCGACGGCGAAGACGCTGTAGGCGATCGACCCCGCGGCCCCGAGCCCGACAACTTCGAATCGATCGACGAGGAGAGCAGCGAGAGCGACGGCGAGGATGCTTTCGGCAAGGTTGATGAAGAACGGCGTCCGCGTGTCGCGTTGTGCATAGAAGCCGCGCATTGCGAAGAGGAACAGTGAGAAGGCCGGCAGCCCGACGGCGAAGGCGACGAGTGTGTCGCCCGTCGTGTCCGCGGCGGCACCCGAGAATTCCCCGTGTTCGAGAACGACGCTCACGATTGGATCGGCGAGCAGGGCCATGCCAACCGTTGCCGGGAGCACGAACACGAGGATGAGGCGCAAGCCGGACTCGAAGCGGGTCCGGAGCCCGACGCTGTTGCCCGAGGAGTGCAACGCGGAGAGTTCGGGCGTGTAACTGGTCATCACCGAGACAGTCCAGAGACCGTAGGGAAGCTGGAAGAACAACCACGCGTATCCATAGATCGTGACGCCATCGACACCGTTGGCGAAGGTTTGGATCACCATGTACGAGACCAGATTCGTCACGACATAGCCGAACGTCCAACCGGAGAGTCGCCCGATTTCGCGCACGGCAGGATGGCGGATGTCGAAGTTCCAGCGGAGGTGGATGTCGGCTCTTCGAATCGCGGGCCACAGAACCGCGGTCATCGCCACAATGCCGGCAGTCGTTCCCAGGCCGAGGAGCAGGAGCAGTCCCGTGTCGTCGCGAACCTGATCGAACGTGGGCGAGTCGCCTCCGGCAAGACGCGGAAGAGCCAGAAACAGGCAGATGACGATGACGTTGTTGAGGACGGGAGCGAAGGCGGGGACAGCGAAGGAACGCTTTGCATTGAGCAGCGCCGTGCCGAGCGAGGTCAGCCCGTAGAAGAGGATCTGAGGCACGAAAAGGATGAGAAGGGGGACGGCGACCTTGGCCTGCTCCGAATACTGCCCGGCCGGTGCACTGAGGTTGAACAACCAGATGATGGCGGGCGCCGCGATCATTCCGATCACGGTGGTGGCGAGGAGTACAACGGTGATGACCGTGGCTACGGCATTGATTCCGTCGCTGTCATCGCGCGACATGCGTTCGACCACGACGGGAACGAGCGTCGCCGAAAGTATTCCACCGAGCACGAGATCGTAGAGAAGGTTCGGGGTGTTGTTGGCGAGGTTGTAGGCCTCGGCGAGCGCTGTGGTTCCAAGCACATAGGCCATGACGGCGACGCGCCCGAATCCGGTGAGTCGGCTGAGACCGGTACCGGCCGCCACGACGGCGCTCGAACGAAGCAGATGGCCCGCGGAACGGGGCTGGTGCGGGGCAGCTGGAGTTCCGCTCATCGGCAATCAACCTAGTTCGGTCCCGTGCAAACTCGGCGTGACATCGCCCGACAGATCACGGTGACGGCTTTCGAGCCCGGAGTACCCTTTCGATCGTGAGCGCCACAGGGAACACCACAGAAACATCGTCCGTCGCAGAACTCGGTCTCCGGGTGAAAGCTGCCTCGCGGGTACTGGCCACCGCGTCGACGGAACAGAAGAATGCGGCATTGGTCGCCGCCGCCGAGCTTCTGGTTGCCCGCTCCGAGTCGATTCTGCGAGCCAACGAGATCGATGTGGCGCGTGCCGAATCCGAAGGGGTCTCGGCCACGGTCGTCGATCGACTCAGGCTCACGCCGGCCCGGATCGAATCCATGGCCTCCGGCCTGCGTCAGGTCGCCGGATTGCCCGACCCTGTGGGCGAGGTACTTGATGGTTGGGTCCGTCCGAACGGTCTGAAGATCCGACGGGTGCGGGTACCGCTGGGTGTCGTGGCGATCATCTACGAGAACCGGCCCAACGTCACCTCGGACGCGGCCGGTCTCTGTCTCAAGTCGGGCAACGCCGCTTTTCTGCGGGGATCATCGGGTGCCATCGATTCGAATATCGAGATCGCATCGGTACTCCGCGAAGCGATCGCCTCGGCCGGCCTGCCCGCCGATTCCGTGGTGTTGGTCGAGGACACATCCCGCGACGCCGCTGTCGAGTTCATGCAGCAGCGCGGATCGATCGACTGTCTGATTCCGCGCGGAGGTCCGTCCCTCATACGTTCAATTCTCGACAATGCGACGGTGCCGTTCGTGATCGACGGCGACGGAAACTGCCATGTCTATGTACATGCCGACGCCGATCTGGAGATGGCCTCGAGAATCATCGTCAATGCGAAGATGCAGCGTCCATCTGTCTGCAACGCAGCGGAGACTCTTCTGGTCAACGCCGACGTGGCGGGGGAGTTCCTCCCGATGGCAGCCGCAGCGCTCGAGGGCGTCGAACTTCTCGTCGACGAGAAGGCTCTCGCAATCCTCCCGGGAGCTACTCCCGCATCCGACGAGGACTGGTCGACCGAGTTCCTCGATCTGCGTCTTGCCGTCAAGGTCGTCGGGTCCATCGACGAGGCAATCGATCACATCGCCCGCTACAGCTCGGGACACTCGGAAGCGATCATCACGAAGTCGCTCGAGGCCGCGGAGCGCTTCACGACCGAGGTCGACGCCGCCGCAGTACTTGTGAACGCATCGACACGGTTCGTCGATGGTGAGGAGTTCGGATTCGGAGCGGAGATCGGAATCTCGACGCAGAAGCTCCATGCCCGGGGCCCGATGGGTCTGCGCGAGCTGACCTGCGCCAAGTACATCGTCAACGGCACGGGTCAGACCCGGGGCTGATGCCCGCCGGTCCCGATTCGGTTCTCGGGTGGTCCCCGGCCGGAATCGGACCCGGACCCGGCTGGCTTGTAGATTTCCGGAATGGATTACCGCTTCGATTCACCGGCATCAGTCACGACGCGCCTGCGCGGGGTGGACTACCTCTCCGATGAGGCAATCGCCGGGGTCGTGTTCCTCGCCGATCGCCTCGGAAAGCCGATCCTCGTCGAGGGTCCGGCCGGTACCGGAAAGACACAGTTGGCGAAGTCGGTGGCCGAGATCCTCGGGGCCCGGCTCATCCGGCTCCAGTGCTACGAGGGCCTCGACGAGTCCAAGGCGCTCTACGAGTGGAACTACAAGAAGCAGTTGCTCCGCATCCAGGCCGAGCGGAACAACGAATCGACGTGGGAGGACATCGAGACCGACATCTTCTCCGACGAGTTCCTCCTCACCCGTCCGCTTCTCGAGGCGATCACGTCGGATGAGCCGGTCGTGTTGCTTATCGACGAGGTCGACCGTGTCGAGGTCGAGACCGAAGCGCTCCTTCTCGAGATCCTGTCCGATTACCAGGTCTCCATCCCCGAGCTCGGGACGATCGAAGCCAAGCAGATCCCGATGGTGTTCCTCACGTCGAACAACACCCGCGAGCTCTCGGAAGCCCTGAAGCGTCGCTGCCTCTTCCTGCACATCGACTATCCCGACATGGAACGGGAGAAGGAGATCGTGCTCACGAAGGTTCCCGAGATCACGGACAACCTCGCCGATCAGATCACCCGGATCGTCCGCTCCATCCGCCAGCTTGAACTCAAGAAGTCGCCGTCCGTTTCCGAGACGATCGATTGGGCCCGCACGCTGCTTCTTCTCGGTGTCGACACGATCACCGAAGCCGAAGCGATCGAGACGCTCAACATCCTCCTGAAGTACCAGAGCGACATCACTCGTGCCACGAAGGAATTCTCCGCCGATACGAACCAGCGCCGCCCCGGCGTTCCGAGAACTTCGTAGTCATCGTCATGACACCGCCCGACGCTCCCGTCGTCGAATCGCCGATGCTCGAACTCCTCACGGGGTTCATCGTCGAGTTGCGCGCGGCCGGGCTTCCCGTGAGTCTCACGGAGAATCTCGATGCGATGCAGGCGATCACACACATTCCGCTCGAGGACCGCGACGCATTCAAGTACGCGCTGGCGGCAACCCTCGTGAAGAACAACTCCCATTGGCGGGCGTTCGAGACCGTTTTCGAGGTGTACTTCTCCCTGAGGGGAAAGCAGTATTCGCTCGGCGGTGACGTTCTCGATCTTCCGGAGGCCGACGACGAGGACCAAGCGCAGGCCAACCCCGACGCAGCTGGTGCCGGTGCCGGTGGTGGAGGCGGCGAAGCGATGTCTCCCGAGCAGATGGCGGAGATGCTCTTCCAGGCTTTGAAACAGGGGGACAACGCCATGATGCGGGCACTGGCCCGTCAGGCGGTCACCCGGTTCGCCGGCATGGAGCCGGGTCGCCCCGTGGGTGGCACCTATTACCTCTACCGGACCCTTCGCAATCTCGATCTCGACTCGGTCCTGCAGCGGCTGATGGACGAGTCGAATGACGATGCACCCGAACCGATGTCTCCGCTCGAGGAGCGACTCGAGCGCGACGAATTCGAGAACCGCATCGACAAGATGAAGAAGGAGATCGAGGCGGAGATCCGGCGCCGTCTGGTCGCCGACCGGGGTGTGGAGGCCATGGCGAAGACGCTGCGCAAGCCGCTTCCCGAGGACGTCGACTTCATGCATGCGAGCCGCGAAGAGCTGCTCGGTCTTCGCAAGGCGATGTATCCACTCACTCGCAAGCTCGCCGTCCGTCTGGCCCGCAAGCGCCGTCACGGTCGGAAGGGTCCGCTCGACTTCCGGGCAACGGTGCGAAAGTCACTGAGCTACGGCGGCGTTCCGGCCGATCCGCAGTTCCGTTATCCCCGTCCCGCCAAGCCCGAGATCTTCGTGATCGCCGACATCTCCGGGTCGGTGGCAGCGTTCGCCCGTTTCACGCTCCAACTCGTCTACGCCATCTCCGGGCAGTTCTCGCGTGTTCGATCGTTCGTGTTCATCGACGGAATCGACGAGGTCACGCGTTTCTTCGAGGGCGTCGAGGACATCAGCGAGGCGATCCACCGCGTCAACACCGAAGCGGATGTCGTGTGGGTCGACGGGCATTCCGATTACGGCCATGCCTTCGAGGTGTTCTGGGAGAAGTACGGCCGAGAGATCGGTCCGAAGACGACCGTGATCATCTTGGGCGACGCCCGGAACAATTACCACGCGTCGCAATCGTGGGTGATCTCGGAGATCAACAAGAAGTCGCGCCATCTGTACTGGCTCAATCCCGAGCCGCGGGCCTACTGGGACACCGGTGACTCCATCGTCGGCGAGTACGGTGCCCACTGCGATGGCATCTACGAATGCCGCAACCTTCGCCAACTCGAGAAGTTCGTCGACATCCTCGAGTAATCGAATCGCCGGGGCACACGCCACGGCGAAGAGGTCAGAGCAGGTGCAGTCCGCATTCGGTCTTGGCCTTGCCGGCCCATCGACCTGATCGCGAATCGTTCGGATCGGTCGGTCGCTGGGTGCACGGTTGGCAACCGATCGAGGTGAATCCCTGCTCGATGAGCGGGTTGAGGATCACGTCGTTGGTTTCGATGTACGAGCGGACGTCCTCGTCGGACCACATGGCGATCGGATTGATCTTGATGAGCCCGCGCAGATCGCGTGCAAGGAGGGGAGCGGTGACCCGCGAGTCGGCTTCGGCGCGTCGCAGTCCGCTCATCCAGGCCGCCTTGCCGCTCAGGGCGCGATCGAGTTGGCCGACTTTGACAGCGGTGCAGCAGTTCTCGGGATCGGCCTGCCACAGGGGTTCATCCTGCCGTTGGACGGTCATGATGCGAAGGTTGAGGCCGTAACGACGGCGCACCTGTTCGACAGTGTCGAGGGTTTCGGCAAAGTGGTAACCGGTGTCGATGAAGACGACCTCGGTGGCCGGATCGACCTTGACGGCGAGGTCGATGAGGACGGCGTCGGTCATCGATGCCGTGAGGGCGAGATGGGGGGCGAAGTTCTCGACCGCCCACTCGATGATCGATTCGGCCGACCACTTCTCGAACTGGACGCTGAGTGCGGCGAGTTGGGCATCGGTGAACTCGGGAGCGGAAAGATTGGTGAGACTCATGTGGCGCACTCCGATTCGCCGATCTCCGCTTCGTAGGGAGAGGTCTCGTCGAAGTCGACGTAGAAGTCGGGGTTCTCGTCCGGCTTGGGGAACTGGTCGAGCTCCTTCAGTGCCGCACCGATGCCCTTGGCGCCGCCGGAACGGTCGAGCCAGCCGCGGAAGGATTCACCTGCAGTGCGTTCGTCGTTGAACTGGCGGACGATGCGCACGACGGCCTCGGGTGCGGACTTGGCCGGAAGTCGCGTCGACTTCTCGGCGAAGTGGATCTGCTCTTCACCGACGTAACCGCCGAGGAGCATCTGATAACCGGGCGCCGACTTCCCGTGGGCGCGACGCTCGGCTCCGTGGAATCCGATGTCGGCGACATGGTGCTGTCCGCACGAGTTGGTGCAGCCGGAGATGTTGATGCGGAGACCGCCGACTTCGGCGAGTCCCTCGGCCTGCAGCGCGACATCGATGGCGTCGGCGAGTCCGCGGCTCTGGGTCACTGCGAGGTTGCAGGTGTCGGCTCCGGGACATGCGACAACATCGCTCACGAGTTCGGCCGACGCCGAGGCCATACCGATGGCCGTGAGGCGATCGAAGAGCATCGGCAGTTGCTCGTCGGTGAGATTGCGTATGGCGAAGTTCTGACGATTCGTGACGCGGATGTCGACACCGAACTCGCGCACGATCGCGGCGAGGCCGCGGAACTGGGCGGAGGTGACATCGCCGAGCTTGGCGTGGGCGATGGCGGAGACGGTTCCCTTGGCCACGCCACGGATGACGTTGGAATCCTCCCAGCGGGCGAATGCTCCGGGCCGACGCAACAGGACGGGAGTTCCCTGGCCCATGGGCGTCGCCTGAACCGTGGCCGAAAGACCGGCCGGAGCATCGCCGGCGGCGATGACCGCGTCGGGGATGCCGCCGGGCCATGTCGACGAACCCAGGAGGAACTTGCGACTGGCGAGAACCCGACGCTGGACTTCTTCGAAACCGAGATTGTCGACGACCCACTTCATCCGGGCCCGCAATTTGTTGTCGCGGTTGCCGTTCTGCTCGAAGACGCGAAGGACGGCTTCGATGGTGGGGAGGAGATCCTCTCGGGGCGTGAAGGGTTCGAGTGCGAGGGCGGCGTGCGGGTTCGCTCCGAGACCGCCGGCGATGTACACCCGGAAACCGGCCTCGATCGTTCCGTCCTCGAGTGTCCTCGTGGCGGCGATGATGCCGACGTCGTTGAACATGGCCTGACCGCAGTCGGTCGCACAACCGGAGAAGTTGATCTTGAACTTGCGGGGGAGGCGCTGACCGATGGGATTGCGCAGGAAGTGACGGAATGCGGCCTCGGCCCACGGAGTGACATCGAGGATCTCGCTGGGGCAGGCCCCGGCAAGATGGCAGCCCTGCACATTGCGAACGGTGTCGCCGCAGGCCTCGCGGCTGGTCATGCCCACGAGGGCGATCTCGCGCAGCAGATCGGGGACGCGCTCGAGTTGGACGAAGTGGAACTGGATCGCCTGACGGGTGGTGATGTGGCCCCAACCCCGGGAGAACTCGTCGGCGATGGAGGCCATGCGATCGAGTTGCGCGCTCGTGATCGTCCCGTAGGGAGCCTTGATGCGGATCATCTGGTTGTGGCCGCCCTGGCGCTGGCCGTAGATCCCGTTGTTCAGGCGAAAGACGCGGAAAACGTCGTCATCGAGCTCGCCGGCGAGATAACGCTTCAACTGCTGTTCGAACTTGGCGATGTCGGCGGACATCTCTGCGTCGAGAACTAGATCGGCCATGAAATCGGTCCGCGCTTCCGGGGGAGAGTGAATACCTGAGCTGATTGGTCAACAATCTAGCCCCGCCGAGCTCGAATGTCGACCCAACAGGTCGGTAATTGCCTGAAATCCCCCCGGGGGATCTCAGGGACGGAGGAGTTCGGCCACGCGGAAGGCGAGGTCGAGTGACTGCCGGGCATTCAGTCGGGGATCGCACATGGTCTCGTAGCGGGTCCCGAGATCGGCATCGAGGATCTCCTCGGCGCCACCGAGGCATTCGGTGACGTTGTCGCCGGTGAGTTCGATGTGGACGCCGCCGGGCCAGGTGCCGCAGGACCGATGGGCCTCGAAGAACCCGGCGATCTCGCGCAGGACATCGTCGAAATGGCGAGTCTTGCGACCGCTCGGTGCGGTGAATGTGTTGCCGTGCATCGGATCACAGGCCCAGGCGACCGGATGGCCGGCGTCGCGGACGGCCCGGAGCAGGGGAGGAAGTCGCTCGCCCACCTTGTCGGCGCCCATCCGGGTGATCAGCGTGAGACGACCGGGGATGCGTTCTGGATTGAGGGCTTCGCAGAGGGCGAGCACCTCGTCGGCACTGACGCTCGGTCCGATCTTGCACCCGATCGGGTTGCGCACTCCGGCGAGGAAGTGGACATGCGCGCCGTCGAGCTGCCTCGTGCGTTCGCCGATCCAGAGCATGTGGGCCGAGCAGTCGTACCACTCGTCGGTCAGCGAGTCGCGACGCGTCAAGGCTTCCTCGTAACCGAGAATGAGCGCCTCGTGACTGGTGGAGACGTCGACGGTGTGCAGCTGCGGCGTCGACTCCGTGGTCACGCCACAGGCAGCCATGAACTGGAGGGCTCTCTCGATGCCTGCCGCGACCTCTTCGTAACGCTGGCCCTCGGCGCTGGACGCGACGAATTCCTGGTTCCATGCGTGTACCCGCGACAGGTCTCCGAACCCGCCCTTGGTGAAGGCGCGCACGAGATTGAGGGTGGATGCGGACTGGTGATACGCCGTGATGAGTCGTTGGGGATCGGCCACACGCGCTTCGCCGGTGAAGGCGATGTCGTTGACCATGTGGCCGCGGAAGGACGGCAGGGTGACGTCGCCGATGGTCTCGTCGTCGGCTGATCTGGGCTTCGCGAACTGGCCGGCGATCCGGCCGACCTTCACGACGGGAACGCCTGACGAGTACATCAGGACGACAGCCATCTGGAGTATGACCTTGAGCTTGTCCCGGATGCCGTCGGCCGAGAACGCGTCGAACGATTCGGCGCAATCTCCGGCTTGCAGGAGGAAGGCCTCGCCCTGTGCGACCTTGCCCAGATCGGCGGTGAGGCGACGGGCTTCGCCGGCGAAGACGAGCGGCGGGAGCGATCCCAGTGTGCCGATGACCGCGTCGAACGCGGCCTGATCGGCCCACTGTGGCTGCTGGGCAGCCGGGAAGTCATGCCATGAAGTTGGGGACCAATCGGTAGTCACAAGGCACCACGTTGCCGGACCTGCCGGTCACAACGCAAAGCCATTTCCCGAATCGGGCTGAAATCAGGCGACGTCGACCCGATCGCCGGCGTTCTCGCGCACGGATGCAACGGCCCGCTTCACGAGGCGTCGGGCAGCTTCGGCGGTCACGCCGAGTTCGTCGCCGACCTCGCGATAGGAACGGCGACGTCCATCGACGAGGCCGAATCTCTGCTCGACCGCCCGGCGGGCACGCCCGTCGAGGATCGACAGGAGATCGACGATCATCGCCGAATCGATCCGATCCATGACGATCTCTTCCGGACCGGGAAGGGAATCGGGAAGGAGATCGATGAGTTCGTTCGAATCGTCCTCGCCGATTGTCCGATCCAGCGATGTCGGTGTTGTGAGCCGGTGCAAGCGGGCGTGCTCGGCGTCGAGTTCCTCGCCTCCGGTTCCGGATTGGCGCAGCGCAGCACGAAGGCTGGCCGAACGGTCACCGGGAAGCCGAACAAGACTGCCCTTCTGGTCGAGGGCCCGGCCGATGGCCTGACGGATCCAGAAGGTTGCGTAGGTCGAGAACTTGAAGCCCTTGCGCCAGTCGAACTTGTCGACAGCGTGTTCGAGGCCGATGTTGCCCTCCTGGATGAGATCCAGAAGTTCCATGCCCGGCGGAAGGGGATAGCGACGGGCGACACTCACGACGAGCCGAAGGTTCGAGCGGATGAATCTGTCCTTCGCCGCTGCCGCCGCACGCACATCACTTTTGAGCGCCACAGTGCGCTCGCCGTTCTCGATGCGGAGCGAGGCCTCGTGGCCCTTCTCGATGATCTGGGAGAGCTCTCGCTCTTCCAGGGCAGTGAGAAGCGGAACAAGTCCGATTTCGTTCAGGTACTGGCCGACTGAATCACTCATGGTCGTTCACTCTTTTGTCTGCTGGGGGTTTGTCGCACACCCTCGGGCGGATTTGCCCGGTTCGATTCCGCAGGACGCATCTCAACGAGAGCTGAGGCACATCCACGCAGCAACCGGGCGATTACTTGCGACACATGTAGAACCGCACGAAGGGGACCAAATGTTCCCTCCATCCACGGTGACATGAGTCACCCACCTTCGGTATTCAGACCGATCAGGCGGTTTCCGTCGCCCGGGTGACATCCGATCGACCCGGTGGGGCCGCCGTAGACTCCCGTTTGATGTCAGAGAAACGGGAACGGATCGGCGTGTTGGGGGGAACCTTCGATCCGCCTCATATCGGCCATCTCCTTGCCGCAGTCAACGTCCGTTCGGCCCTGAATCTCGATCGGGTCCTTCTCGTCGTGGCCAACGAACCATGGCAGAAGGTCGGTTCCCGGGAGATCAGTCCGGCCGAGGATCGATTTGCGATGGTGGAGGCCGCTGTTGCCGATCTGGTCGGCATCGAGGCCTCCGATCTCGAGATCAGGCGGGGTGGCCCTTCGTTTTCCGTGGAGACACTCGAGGCGCTCCGGGCCGGTCAACCGGATGCCGATCTGTTCCTGATCGTGGGCGCCGACGCTGCGGGCGCCCTGCACACATGGGAGCGGGCGGAGGAGCTACCCGACCTCGCCACGCTCGTTCTGGTCGATCGACCCGGAATGCATGCCGCGGATCCGCCTCGGGGTTGGCTGCTGGAACGGGTCGAAATTCCGCGTGTCGAGGTTTCCTCGACCGATCTGCGGTCGAGGGTCGTGGAGGGTCGCCCTCTAGATTTCCTCATTACGCCCGCCGTCGCGACCTGTATCGCACAACGTCGGTTGTACGGTTTGGCCGACGCATGACGAATCCCACACCTCCTCCGCCGCCGACGAACGGCATCGACTCCGCCGACTTCGACGTGGCGTCGCTCTTTTCCGCTTCGGGCTCGGGCCCGGGTTCGGAACCGGGTTCGGAACCGAAACCGGATCGGGAAGCCGACGAGCATCTGCGGGTCGATACGAAGCCCCGCGCCGGTGCGACTCAGGGCACCGAAGTTGCGTCGGATTCGGGACTCCGGTCGCGATGGTGGCGGATCGGCTACCCGGCCTCACTGGTCGCACTCACCCTGCTGGTGCCCCTGCTCGTGTGGACGGGACTCCAGGTCATCCTCACCAGTAGCGACGGCGAGCTCATCCGTCGGGTGAGCGATCCGGGTGCCGCCGGTTACGAGGCCGCGGTGGAGAAGACGCCAACCGCACTGGTGGTCTCGGTCGATGCGGCAGGAAAGCTGGACTCCTTGAGCCTCCTGGCGATCACGTCCGACGGGATCGGTGGGGTTCTGTCGATCCCCGCCGACACGGTCGTGGCGGATCCGGTGGCAACCCTCACGCTCCGAACGATCTTTGATTCCTCCGGGCTCGATGCGCTCAGTCAGGCTGCTGGTCGGATCCTCGATATTTCGTTCACCGACGTCCAGGTCGTTCCGAGCGCCCAGTGGGCGACACTGGTCGGCCCCGTGGCTCCGGTAACGGTGAACAATCCCGATCCCGTATCCGATGCATCCGGAACTGTCGTCTTCGCCCGGGGCACACTCGAACTCACAGGCGCTCAGATATGGCCGTACCTGTCGGCAAAGCGACCCAACGAGACCGACCTGAGCAGACTCGTGCGTCAGCAGGCCTTCTGGAAGGGCTGGCTCGCCGAAATCGGTGACGGCGGTGGCTCCGGAGTCGTGCCGATCTCGTCGGAGACCGGTCTTGGCCGCTTCGTCGTCGCATTGGGTGCGGCGAGGGTGAGCTTCCAGACCCTTCCGGTCACGACCCTCCCGACCGGTGCGGCCGGCGGTGTCCGCTACGCGCCGATTCCCGATGCAGTTGCCGATTCTGTTGCAGCGATCGTCCCGTTCCCCGAGGGTGCACCCGGGACCCGTCCGCGTCTGCGGGTGCTCGACGGCACAGGCCAACTCGCCGATGGGGTCGGAGCGGCCACAGTTCTTGCCGCCGCCGGTGGTCAGATCGATGTCATCGGCAATGCGCGCACATTCGGTGCGGAAACCACCGAATTCATCTATTACGAAGCGGCGTCGAAGGACGCAGCCCTGAAGATGCGCGATGCTCTGGGTGTCGGTGAGGTCGTGGAAAGCACGCAAACGAACTCCGCCACCGATCTGACAGTGATACTCGGAGACGATTATCTGAAAATGGTTGGCCCATCATCGGCTGGCACCGCAACCTCGACAACGAATGGTGGCCAGAGTGGCTGATGTGACCGTCCCGACAACCGATTCTCTTCATTGGGTCCTGCAGGCTGCACGTGCCGCCGACTCGAAGACCGACGAGGAGACCGTTGTCCTCGACGTTGGGGACGTTCTGTCGATCACCGGATGGTTCGTGATCACCGGTGGTTCGAACACCCGTCAGGTGAAGGCACTCGCCTCGTTCATCGAGGAGGAGGTCGCCGCTGCCGGAGGACCCAAGCCGGTGCGTATCGAAGGTCTCGACTCGATGCAGTGGGTTCTGCTCGATTACGGCGACTTCATCGTGCACGTGCTCCTCAAGGAAACACGGGACTTCTACGACATCGAGCGACTGTGGCGAGACGTTCCGGTCATCGAATGGGCTGAAGCCGAAAGCTGATCCCGGATCACGCAAACACATCTAACAGACACTATTGTGGCGTCATGGTACATATTTCACGTCACTTCGCAGCTCTTGTCTTCGGCTCTCTAGCGCTTGTCTGTGGTCTGGTGGTCACCCCTGCTCCCGCTGGCGCAGTCGTGAATACCGGAACCGTCATTCCGAGCCCGAGTCCAAGCTGGGCGGAGAACCCGCTCAATTCAGTTTCCTGTGTGACGAGCACCTGGTGTGTCGCCGTTGGGTACCAAAAACCGAACGGCAGTCCTCAGAATCTTGTCCTCATGTACGACGGCACGAGCTGGACGGAATCCGCAGCCCCGAACGTCGATGCGAGTTGGGACGCGATGTTCTCGGTCTCCTGTGTGTCCACCACCTTCTGTGTCGCAGTGGGTTCTTCCGGCACAGACGCGGTCACTCACGTGATCTCGTGGGACGGAGCTTCATGGACCACGGTCGAGAGCCCCAACGTCTCCGGAGTGGATAGCTACCTTGGCGGGGTTTCATGCCTCTCCACCGCGTACTGCGTTGCGGTGGGGCTAACACGCGGTGGAAACGGCGTCTCGAAGCCCCTGTCGATGGTTTGGGATGGAGTTGCATGGGGTCTCGAGACCCCTCCGGATGTCACCCCGGGCAACAATGAACTGACGAGTGTGTCGTGTGTGTCGGCGACCTACTGCGTTGCAGTGGGCACCTACGACAGCGCCGGAACGCAGGCCACATTGGCAATGGTGTGGGATGGAACGGCCTGGACCGCAGTCACGATTCCCAATGTGGGTTCGGGTGCGAACACTCTCAGCGATGTGTCGTGTGTGTCGACGATCTATTGCGTTGCGGTGGGCACGTACGACAATGCCGGAACGCAGGCCTCATTGGCAATGCTGTGGGATGGAACGGCTTGGACCGCTGCCACGAGTCCGAGCGTTGGCGAGGCCAGCGAACTCATCGGGGTGTCGTGTGTCTCGGCCACGTTCTGTACTGCGGTCGGGTTGTCCTATGCGGGAGAGGATGTACCGGTTTTGGTGATGCTGTGGGACGGCACTTCCTGGTCGGTCCTGAGTGGTGGCACGGCCGGGATCTCGGGGGGTCTCACATCGGTATCGTGCGACTCGGAGTCCACGTGTATGGCCGCTGGTCAAACTGGTTGGCCCAGCGTGACCTTGACGGTTGCACTCACCGAAACTGCTGTTGAGCCAGTGACCTCCACGACGACGGCTCCAGGCACGGAACCGCTCGCTCCTGCCTTCACCGGCTGATCCATCTTCGCCGTTCAGTGCAATACGCCTGGCGCACTACGAAGAGGCCCGACCAATCGGTCGGGCCTCTTTGTGCATTGTGGAGCTTAGGAGAATCGAACTCCTGGCCTCTTCCATGCCATGGAAGCGCTCTACCAACTGAGCTAAAGCCCCGCAAGAACCTGTGACTGTACCGTCCCGCAATCGGTGGTCAAAATCGTGGCGGGGCATGGGTGTTGCGACTGATCACGCAGGAGCGACGGAGCGAGTCGCCTACGATTCGCGGCATGGCTGATGGCTACGACCCGCAGGTAATCGAAGCGAAGTGGCAGGCCCTGTGGGCCGACCGCGGGACCTACGAGGTCGACAACGACGATCCCCGTCCGCATTGGTACACGTTGTGCATGTATCCGTACCCGAGTGGGGCGGCGCACATGGGTCATGTCCGCAACTACACATTCGGTGATCTCATCGTGCGCTACCGGACGATGAACGGCTACGCGGTTCTGAGCCCCATGGGTTTCGACAGTTTCGGGCTTCCGGCGGAGAACGCCGCGATCAAAACCGGTCGCCATCCCCGCGAGTTCACCGACGAACGGATCGAACAGCTGCGCAGCTCGATCCTGCGCATCGGAGCCGTCTACGACTGGCGTCGTCAGGTGACGAGCCACAGTCCCGAGTACCAGCGCTGGACGCAGTGGATCTTCCTCAAGTTCCTGGAAGCGGGCCTGGCGTATCGCCGCAATGCTCCCGTGAACTGGTGTCCGGGCTGCCAGACCGTTCTGGCGAACGAGCAGGTCAACGCCGACGGTTCCTGTGACCGTTCCGGCGACCTCGTCGAGAAGCGCGATCTCGAGCAATGGTTCTTCAAGATCACCGATTACGCACAGCAGTTGCTTGATGATCTTGACGGGCTGGACTGGCCCGAGCGGGTCAAGACGATGCAACGGAACTGGATCGGTCGTTCCGAGGGTGCCGAGTTCGACATGGCCGTCACTGATGCCGACGGCAACCCTCACGCCGACGGGCTCTCGATCCGGGTCTTCACGACCCGCCCCGATACGAGTTTCGGCATGACCTATTCGGTCATGGCTCCGGAACATCCGATGGTCACGAAGATCGTTTCCGACGAACGTCGCAGTGATGTCGAGGCGTTCGTGGCCATCGCACGCAAGTCGAGCGATGTCGAGCGCATGTCTTCGGATGGTTCCCTCGACAAGCGAGGAATCTTCACCGGCGCCCACGTTCGCAACCCGTTCACGGGTAAGCCTGTACCCGTTTATCTTGCCGATTACGTGCTCATGGGATACGGGACGGGCGCAATCATGGCCGTCCCTGCGGAGGATCAACGCGACTGGGATTTCGCGGTCGCCCACGATCTCCCGATCGTCCGCACCATTGCTCCGCCCGAGGGATGGGATGGCGAGGCCTTCACCGGCGATGGACTGCACATCAACAGCGACTGGCTCGACGGCATGGGCAAGGTCGACGGGATCGCGGCTGCGATCGACTTCCTCGAGCGCGAAGGAGTGGGGGAGGGCAAGGTCAACTTCCGACTCCGCGATTGGCTCGTGAGCCGTCAGCGCTTCTGGGGCTGCCCGATCCCGGTGGTCAACTGTGACGCCTGCGGGATGGTTCCGGTGCCGACCGAAGATCTCCCGGTTCTGGCACCCGATGATGTCGAGTTCCTCCCCACGGGTGAATCGCCGTTGCAATCACATCCGGATTTTCAGCACACCACATGCCCGTCGTGCAATGGTCCGGCGATCCGCGAGACCGACACGATGGATACGTTCGTCGATTCCTCCTGGTACTACCTGCGATTCTGCGAGCCGTGGAACAACGATGCGCCGTTCTCCACAGAGGCCGTCAACGCGTGGATGCCGGTGGATCAGTACATCGGAGGTGTCGAACACGCGATCCTCCATCTCATGTACGCCCGGTTCTTCACCAAGGCCCTGTCGGACCTCGGGGTGGCGCCCAAGGAACTGCGCGAACCGTTCACCCGACTCTTCACCCAGGGAATGATCCGACTCGATGGCGACAAGATGTCGAAGTCGAAGGGCAATCTCGTCGCGCCCGAGGAGATCCTCGACACCGATGGCGCCGACGCATTGCGTCTTGCCCATCTTTTCGTCGGACCTCCGCAGGACGACATCGACTGGGAGGGCGTCGGCATCGATGGTTGCTCCCGCTTCCTGAACCGCGTCTGGCGCCTCTCGAATGGCGAAATCGGACAGTCTCCCGTCGACCGGGATCCGGTTCCGGCCGATGTCGACATCGAACGAACGACTCATCGACTGATCGCCAAGGTCTCCGAGGACTACGAGCGTTGGTCTTACAACACAGCGGTCGCGGCGTTCATGGAATTCACGAACGATCTCTATCGGTATGCACAGGCCGCAGAGGGTCCCCGTCGGGAGACGCTCGAATTCGCCCTCGACTCGCTGATGTTGCTGCTTGCTCCGATGGCTCCGCACATCACCGCAGAGATGTGGGAAACCCGCCACGGCACACATGTGCACGAGCAATCATGGCCGGTCGCCGATGTGTCGCTGGTCGCTTTCGATTCGGTGACGATGATCGTTCAGGTGAACGGCAAGGTCCGCGATCGGATCGACGTCGACGCGTCCATCGACGAGGCCGCGGCTCAAGCGCTCGCACTCGCCAGTGAAAAGGTTCAAGCACATCTGGGTGGAGTGCCGCCGCGAAAGATCATCGTGCGACCTCCGGGACTCGTGAACATCGTCGCCGGCTGAGGCCGACCCGGTTCACTCCTGATCGCGCAGGAACTGTTCGAGTTCGGCGGCGAGATCGTCACCGGTCGGCAGCGGCTCGTTGCCGGCATCACCGAGAGCGTCGGCTTGCTGTTCGAGTTGGCGGACCATCGCGATGTGCTCGTCGCTGTTGGACACGAGTTCATCGAGACGCGTCCGTGTGCTGCGCGAATCTTCGACGAGTGATCCAAGCGGGAAGTGCAGCCCCCCGTAGGTGCGCAGCCCCTCGATGAGTGCGAGCGCACCATCCGGATACGGCATCCCTGCCGCGTAATGGGGAACCTGGGCCCACAGTCCGGTGGCGGGAAGACCCTCGTCGGCACTGTGCCGTTCGATCGCGGCGTGAACGCCGGCCGGTACGTCCACCCGTCCGCCGACACTGCCTATGCGATGGGCCATGTCCGGATCGGTTGCGGTCGCGACAAGTCGGGTCGGACGTGTGTGCGGGCTCGGTGCGGGATAGGCCCCGAGTCCCAGGACGGTGTCGGCCCCGAAATGGTGAGCGAGGTTGACGACGGCCTCGGAGAATGCCCGCCACCGGTGATCGGGTTCGGCCCCGACGAGGAAGAGCACGTCATGTCCGTCGGCATCGGCACCGGCCCGGAGCTCGATCGAAGGCCACGTGAGCCCGGTATTGATTCCGTCGAGCAGGTGCATGATCGGTCGCCGGGAACGGTGATCGAGGAGTGCGTCGGTGTCGAAAACCGCGACGGTCATCGTGTCGAGGTCCTCGAGGATCGTGCCGAGAGCGTTGGCGGCGGCGAAGCCTGCGTCGATCCACCCGTCCAGTCCGAGGATCAATGTGGGTGACTCGAGCTCGGGACTCTCGATGAGGTCGTACATCTCAGCCATGTGATGAACCTAATTCGCCGTCGAGGGCTGCGAGACCCGCCCGGCCGAGTGCGACGACCTGATCGGCGAACATGTTGTCCTGCGAAGCATCGGATCCCGTTGCTTCGGAAACTGCTTCGGAAATCATGGCACCGGCCCTGTATCGCACCATTACGCCTTGCAGGATACATGCAAGCTTCCAGTATCCGAGGGCGATGAAATACCCGATATTGCCGACATCGCGGCCCGTGATCTCGCTGTATCGGGCGAGAAGTTCGGCTCGGGTGGCGAAACCATCCGCCGCAGTCCCGTCGGGAAGGCCTGCCCGTATCGAATCGCCTGCCTCGACCCAGTAAACGAGCATCAGACCGACATCGGCGAGAGGGTTGCCGAGCGTGCAGAGCTCCCAGTCGAGGACCGATGCAACCGATCCATCGGAGTCGAGAATGCAGTTGTCGAGGCGATAGTCACCATGAACGATGGTGGCCGGTCCCTGTTCGGGGATGGCGGCGGCAAGTCGGGCCGACAGTTCCTCCATGACCGGCACGTCGCCGTCGCGTGTCGCTTCCCATTGTCGGGTCCAGCGCGAGATCTGGCGCTCCACATAAGCCTCTTTGCGGCCGAGATCGCCGAGCCCGCAGGCGTCGACATCGACAGCATGAATCGCGGCAAGTACCTCGACAAGCGATTGACCGGAGCGGCGACGTGCGTCGAGGGAAAGCGACTCTGCGGAGGTCCTGTCCCGAGCGATCACGCCGTCGATGAAGTCCATGACGTAGAAGGGCGCCCCGTTGACGGAGTCGTCCGTACAGAGCCCGACGAGCGGAGGGACGGGCACCTTGGTCGTGGCAAGTGCGTCGATGATCTTGAATTCGCGGCTCATATCGTGGGCAGTGGCGAGCACATGACCCAGAGGCGGGCGGCGCAGCACCCAGCGGGTTCCGTTTCCGTCCGTCACCCGATAGCTGATGTTCGAGAGTCCGCCGGTGATGAGATCGAAGCGGAGCGGCGGCGCCATGGACGGCACCCGGTCGCGCATCCATCGGGTTACGTTCTCGACGTCGACGCCGGAAACGGTTTGGCTTTCTCCCACGGGTTCTCCTTGTCGGCTGACCGCGTGCACGCTACCTGTGTCGTCGGGAGGGCGCATCGGGTGACAAAGCCCCGTATCCTTGTCATCGTGACTATCGACGTGACAGACGAAACATTCGAAGCCGATGTCCTCGAGCGGTCGATGACGACGCCCGTGGTTGTCGACCTCTGGGCGCCGTGGTGTGGCCCGTGTACATCCCTCGGACCGATCCTCGAGTCGGTGATCGACGAGACCGCCGGCGAGGTCGTCCTGGTCAAGGTCAACATCGACGACAATCCTGCGATCGCCAGTGCGTTCAAAGTCCAGAGCATTCCTGCGGTCTTCGCCCTCGATCAGGGGAAAGTCGTTTCCACGTTCGTGGGGGCGCAACCGGAGGCACAGGTTCGCGAGTTCGTCACCGCTTTGCGCGGCTCGAGCGAGCCGACGGAGATCGAACGATTCCGCGAAATCGGCGACGAGGCCTCGCTGCGTTCGGCTCTCGAGCTCGAACCGGACAACGAGGGTGCGATCATCGATCTCGCCGAACTTCTTGCCGGTGAGGAGCGGGGAACCGAAGCTCTCGAACTTCTTGCCCGGATCCCCGAAACTCCGGACACGCGCCGGGTCGCCGCACTGGTCCGCAGCGGTGGACTGTTCACCAGCGACGAAGAGGTCGAAGCCCGGTTGAACGAACTTCTCGAGATCGTGAAGGGCGACGACGATGCCCGGCAACAGTTCATCGACCTTCTCGAATTGCTCGGCCCGGACGATCCCCGAACAGCGGTCTTCCGACGCAAACTGACCACGCGTCTGTTCTGAGGCCCGTCCGGCCCATCCGCAGGGTCTGAACAGGATCTAGGTTTCGGCAGCCGGCACCCGTGCCGGTCCATCTTCTCCCCAACGCAGTTGACCTTCGGGTCGCGTCCGAGGAGCGGAATGGTGGATCAGGAGCGCAGGGATGGACGGGCCGATCCGGTCCGGTTCGGGGACCAACGTGGCGAACCGTCCCGATCATCGGCGGATTTTGTCGCAGCGATCGTCGACCGCATCGGTGGCGCCGGTGTTTCGGTGGATCGGCTCCGTGTCATGGCGATCGCCGGCGCAGTGGTCGTGATCGCCGTGGTCGGCGCCGGTCTGGGGCTGCGGGCATGCCTAGCGGAACCCGATCCGGTCGCTGCCGCGTTGTTCACGACGCCGCCGAGTTCGGACGCTCCGTCGTCGACACCGACCACCTCGGACGCGATGGTCATCCATGCCGCAGGTGCAGTGCGAGCTCCCGGTCTCTATCGGCTCGCAAAAGGATCCCGGATAGCCGATGTCCTCGAGGTGGCCGGGGGAGTGGCCGACGGGGCAGATCTCGATCGGGTGAACCTTGCGGCGCTCGTCTCGGATTCCGATCGCATCTACATCCCGTTCATCGGCGCTCCGATACCCGGCCCATCAACCGGATCGAGCGGTTCCGGGACGGGAGGGGGTGGCGCACCGGACAAACCCGGTCCCGTGAACCTCAACACCGCGACGGAGGGGGAACTCGACGGCCTTCCCGGAGTCGGTCCGACTACTGCGGCCGCAATCGTGAGTCACCGCGAGAAGGTCGGACGATTCACATCGGTGGACGATCTTCTCGACGTGCGCGGCATCGGCGCCGCGAAACTCGAGAGTCTGCGCGATCTCGTCACGGCCGGATGATCTCGGGCCCAAGGATGCCGGCCGAGAGCGATGTCCGCACCATCGGGCGGCTGGTGTCGCGGTTTGTCTCCGGAGGGGAGTTGCGATCCATTCCAGCGGTTGCCGCAGCGGTTCTCGGTTCGCTTGTGGCGCTTCCTGTTCCGATGGTGGTTGTTGTCGGGGCAGGGATCTTTGCTGCGTGGCGTCGAACGCTTATCAGCGCAGTGATCCTCGTTGCACTGGTGACGTCGATGGGTGCGTCGGCGGCCTGGTCCGGACTCACCCCGGTCGACCGCGTCGCGTTCGATGGAAACGCGACGTTGATGTCGGATCCGACATCTTCGTTCGGATCGTGGCGAGCCAGAGTGCGTACGTCGGAGGGGTATTTCGATCTGCAGGCATCGGGTCGGAAC
>CAEZUP010000019.1_pt1 | contig 23317 bp, 22 predicted proteins | sample 7264511 | NCBI WGS metagenome assembly CAEZUP01 (sample SAMEA6813833, study PRJEB35770) | uncultured Microthrixaceae bacterium | biome: Freshwater; feature: Freshwater reservoir; material: water | place: Czech Republic | collected 2016-04-20 | depth 0.5m m
ATGCCTCGAAGTTCGTCGAGGACATTGCGGCGCACGCTGCAATCGGTGTGAGCGCACTGACCATCAATCTGCCGGGCGACACGCGCTCGGCATGGATCGAGAGTGTCCAGTGGCTCGGCGCCGAAGTAATCGCGAAGATCGGATCCTGAGCGGATCTCCGCCAACCCGATGAACGACGATGACGCGACCGGCCACGGTGCGGACAAGGCTCGGCCTCGGGTCGTGGACGGGCCATCGGGGACAAGGCTTGCAGTAGCGGCGCTTCGCGCCGGTGACATTGTCGCCATTCCCACCGAGACCGTTTACGGACTCGCGGCCGACGCAACCAATGAACACGCCATAGCGAAGATTTTCGCCGTGAAGGGACGACCGACGAATCATCCCCTGATCGTTCACATCGGCTCCGCCGATCAGATCGATGAATGGGCGGTCGGCATTTCCGATCATGCCCGCGCGTTGGCGGACGCGTTCTGGCCCGGACCGATGACCTTGCTGCTGCGTCGGAGCGCGAAGGCGATCGACGCGGTGACCGGCGGGCGCGACACGGTCGGGTTGCGGGTGCCGGCCCATCCGGTTGCGCTCGAACTCCTGAAGGAATTCGCAGGCGGTGTGGCGGCTCCGTCGGCCAACCGGTTCGGGCGGGTGAGCCCCACGACTGCCGCTCATGTGGTCACCGATCTCGGGACCGACATCTCGCTCGTGCTCGATGGGGGTCCGTGCACGGTTGGCGTCGAATCCACGATCATCGACGTGAGCGGAGAGACCCCCGTGGTGCTTCGACCCGGGGGACTGAGCCTGGAGATGATCTCCGAGGTGCTCGGTTTCCGCCCGGTCGTCGAGCAGCCTTCTGCCCCTGTGGGCGAGTCGCGTGCCCCCGGAACCCTGGCGATGCATTACGCGCCGAAGGCGCGGGTCGTGATCGCGTCGATGGCGACTCTTTCCGAAACATTTGCAGGCATCCTCGGCGCAGGTCCGGGAACGGTGGGGCTGCTTTCGCCAGCGTCTGTCGGCGATGTTCCGGATGAAGTCGTCGTACTCGAACCCGCCGGTGGGCCGGAGGACTACGCCGAGGTTCTCTATGCGCGTTTGCGACAGGCCGACCGGCTGGGATTGGCGGTACTCGTCTGCGTCCCGCCGTCGCCGGAGGGTCTGGGTCTCGCTGTGCTCGATCGTTTGCAACGCGCCGCCGCTGCGGGAATGTCGGCGGGAGAGTGAAGCGCTAAGCGGAGACCGTGACGCGGCGGGTGTGCCATCCGGTGGCTCCGTCGGGTGCGACCGGCGCTTCATCGCTCGTCTGCGTCTGCCCTCCGTTGTCGGTGGCGCGCACGCGGATCCTGTGTGCACCGGCAGCCGCTTCCCACGGGTGCACCCACTGGCGCCAAGTACCGTCACTCACTGCTGGTCCGAGTTCGGCGTCGGTCCATGGTCCGTCGTCGATCTGGACCTCGACCCGCGCCACTCCGGCAGGAGCCCATGCGACGCCGGCGATCGGGATGGTTCCGGAACGGAGCGAACCGGAAGACTTCGGCACGTCGATCCGGGATTCGATCTTGACCGGACCCTCCTTCGACCAGCCGAGAGGGATCCAGTAGCCGTTGTACGTATCCCATCCCGTGAGTTCGATGGTGCTCAGCCACTTGGTGGCCGACACATATCCATAGAGGCCCTCGATGACCAACCGTGCCGGAAACCCGTGATCGGGGGGCAACGGCTCGCCGTTCATGCCGAGGGCGAGAAGCGCCGTGCGACCGTCGAAAACCGCAGCGGTCGGAAAACCGGCGGTGAAGCCGTCGAGCGAACGGCCGACGATCTGATCGCCGGCCGACTGGACGCCGGCGCGTTCGAGAAGGGATCCGAGTGGGATTCCCTGCCACACGGCGGTGCCGATGAGATCGCCACCGACTCCGTTGGAGACGCACGCGATGGTGAGCGGAACCTCGACTTGCGGGAGGGCGAGCAACTCGTCGTAGGAGAACTCGAGCGGGGTGTCGACGAGGCCGTTGATCTGGAGGCGCCAAGTGTCGAGGTTCACGTTCGGTGGGTAGAACGCGGTGTCGATCCGGAAGAACGAATCGTTGGGCGTTATGAACGGCGAAAGACCGTCGACGCCGAGACCGGATGGTTCGGTGAAGGTGATCGGCTTACCCGGAAGAGTCTCGGTCGGAGGGGGCAGGGTCACGTCCGGTGCGCTGGCCTGGCTAGCGGGCTTCGAGCGCAGGATTCCTGCACCGGTGACAACGGCGATGCCTCCGGCCCCGGCCAGACCGGCCCATTTGAAGAACGATCGACGGGTGCCGGCAACCCGGGTTGTTTTCTGGGGACGAGGCATCGCGTTCTCGGAAACGGATCCTTCTGTCGGTTCGCTGGACGGCGGAGGAACTGTCACCCCCCAACCCTTGCCCATGGCAGCGGCTCCCCGGGGGTCGGGCCTGATTTTTCCCGGTCCATTCACCCTGCTGGCTCGTTACTGGTTGCCAGGGCAACCGAAACCGAGCCAGCAAGAGGGGTTGGGCCGGGAGCGGGGGGTCGGGCAGGAAATCTGGCGCCGCGACCTCCCTACCGACCGGTCGGTAGGTTAGGGTTCCGCATCCGCAGGACCGAGAAGAAAGCCAGTCGTGGATCATCAAAACCCAGTTCAAGTTGCAGAAATCCGCGACAATCAGCCCTTGTCGTCAGGCCGCACCGCCGCCGAGCGTCATCGCTTCGAGCGTTCGCCCGATGAGCGCATCAACCGGGTTTCCTCGATCCCGTTCTTCCTCGTCCATGTGCTCGCTGTCGTCGGCACCATTGCCTTCGGGATCACGCCGAGAGCCCTCGTCCTGTTCGTGGTGATGGTGTGGGGCCGCGAGTGGTTCATCACCGCCGGCTATCACCGCTACTTCGCCCACCGCTCCTACAAGACGAGCCGCGGGTTCCAGCTCTTCCTCGCCCTCGGCGGCGCCATGTGTGTTCAGAAGGGCCCGCTCTGGTGGGCCGGTCATCATCGCGATCATCATCGCTACAGCGACACCGAACTCGACATCCACTCGCCGAAACGCGGGTTCCTCTGGAGCCACATGGGTTGGATCCTGTGCGACAAGAACTCCGAGATCCCGTTCGATCGGATCAAGGATTTCGCCAAGTATCCCGAGCTTCGGATGATCGACAAGTGGAATGGTGTGTTCCCGTGGATCGGTGGCATCGGTTGCTATCTGATCGCCGGCTGGTCGGGCCTGTTCTTCGGCTTCTTCATGAGCACGGTTGTGCTCTGGCACAACACGTTTCTCGTGAACTCGTTGGCTCACGTCTGGGGTCGCCGTCGTTATGTCACGGGTGACACGAGCAGGAACTCGTTGTTCATCGCCATCACGACGCTCGGTGAGGGCTGGCACAACAACCACCACTACTACCAAGCGTCGGCCCGCAACGGCTTCTTCTGGTGGGAGCTCGACGTCACCTGGTACGTCCTGAAGGTCCTCAGCTGGGTCGGCCTCGTGCACGATCTCAAGGTTCCGAGCGCGCAGATCCTCGCGTCGAACCGTTTGGCCGATGTGATCGAGCCGGAGCTGGAGCCGGTCGAAGCCTGACGATCCCGTCCGACGGGCCGACGATGGTTCAGTCGGCCCGGTAGTTCAGTCGGCCCGGTGACGGGCGTTCATGAATCGAACGGTTCCCGTCTTGGAGCGCATGACCAGTGACTGTGTCGTGATGACTCCGGCCGTGTGGTGAACGCCTTTGAGGAGTTCGCCGTCGGTGATTCCCGTGGCGGCGAAGAAACAGTTCTTGCCGTCGACGAGATCGTCGGTGCCGAGCGCTCGGGTGAGGTCGTAGCCGAGGGCCAGAGCCGCTTCGCGCTCGTCGTCGTTGCGCGGCCAGAGCCGGCCGAGGAGTTCGCCACCCATGCACTTCAGGGCGGCAGCGGCGATGACGCCTTCCGGGGTTCCACCGATACCGAGAAGGATGTCGGCTCCGGAGTCGGGCCATGCCGTCGTGATGGCTCCGGCGACATCGCCGTCGGGAATCAGTCGGATGCGGGCACCGGAGGCGCGTACTTCGGCGATCAGGTCGTCGTGACGATCGCGCTCGAGGATGACGACGGTGACGTCGCGCACATCAATGCGCTTGGCCTTGGCCACGGCTTTCAGATTGTCGGTCGGGCTGGCGTCGATGTTGCAGACGCCCACGAGCTCGGGGCCGACAGCGATCTTTTCCATGTAGACGCACGGACCCGGATCGAACATCGATCCCTTTTCGGAGAGCGCGATCACCGCAAGGGCGTTGCCGCGGCCCTTCGATGCCAGCGTCGTGCCATCGATGGGGTCGACAGCGATGTCGACCGAGGGGGGAGACCCGTCGCCGATGCGCTCGCCGTTGTAGAGCATCGGAGCTTCGTCCTTCTCGCCCTCGCCGATGATGACGGTTCCGTCCATCGGCACGGTTCCGAGGGCGAGACGCATGGCATCGACGGCGGCGCCATCGGCACCTTCCTTGTCACCGCGGCCCATCCAGCGACTGGCGGCCATGGCGGCGGCTTCGGTGACCCGAACGAGATCGAGGGCCAAATTGCGGTCAAGAGGAGCTCCAGGCATGCGACGAGGATACTTCGGAGATCCTCCGCAATCGGTTTTGCCTTGTGCGGAGCGGGATCCCGGGCTTTCGAGGACCTGCGGAAACCCGGCCGCCGACGCTCCGCGTCGGGGCGGTCGGCAGTACTGTCGACGCCGTGGTGGTCCTGTCCGAGCTCGAGATCTTCTGTTCCCGACCCCATGCGCCCACCCGCAGGGTGGCGCTCGGAACCTCCGCGCTCCCTTGCGATCCGCCCCCGGGCTTCGGGGGGATCCTCCTCGGAGGCATCGTCGCCAACTTCATCCCGGTGATCGATCCCGAAGTCATTCCCGATCTCAAACGCCTCATGCGCAATCTCGAGGATGGTCGACCGGTGTCGCAGCCGATCCTGCGGCACCGACTCCAGGTCGACACCGTTGGACTCAACTCGGTCCGACATCGACTTCTGGGCGAGGGCGAACGGCTGTCGTTCGACTTCGACTCCAGCGGTGTGGCCGAGCAGCAGGTGCTCGGCGCGGTATACGCAGCAGCCGAACTGGATGCGGCCACGCGCCGGTCGGTCATGGGGACGATCAGGACGGCGATCGACTGGGTCGGTCCGGTGGGTGCCGATCTCATCGCGTCGCTGAGTGGAATCCGGACGGGCGGAATGCTCGGGCGGATGGCACTAGAGAACCCGATGGCGTGGGCCCTTGATCAACTCGGCTTCACGCGGCCCGACGAGGCCCCGTTGCTCCGGGCGGGGATCGCCCCCGATCCGAGAGATGTCCAGCGCCGCTACCGGGAGATGCTCCGCGAGGTGCATCCCGATCACGGGGCTGCAGCCGAAGGTGCGGCGCAACGGATCGCGGAACTCGGCGAAGCGCGGCGCATACTCACCGGGCGATGAGTTCTGTCGGAGCGTTGCTGCTCGCTCCGGGGGCAGGAGCCGATCGCAACCATCACACGCTCGTTGCTGTCGAACAGGCGATGGTCCCGATGCCGACGGTGCGGATGGACTTCCCGTCGCGGAAGGCGGGCAGACGATCTCCCGATCGTGCTCCGGTTGCCGTTGCCGCAGTGGTCGAGGAGGCCGGCCAGCTCGTCGGTTCGGCAAGGATCCGCGCCAACCGGCTCGCGCTCGGTGGTCGGTCCTTCGGGGGCCGGATGTGTTCGCTGGCGGTTGCCTCCGGACTCCCTGCAGCCGGACTCGTCCTGCTGAGTTATCCGCTTCATCCGCCGGGCAAGCCGGACAAGCTGCGGATCGATCACTTCGAATCGATCGATGTTCCCTGTCTGTTCATCGGCGGTCTCAAAGATCCGTTCGGAACTCCGGATGAATTCGACGAGCACACCCGGCTCATCGCCGGCGAGGTGACGCAGGTGTGGTTGCCGGGCGGGCACGACCCGCGCAACTGCGACGAGGTGATTGCGGACGAGGTTCGCAAGTGGCTCGCAACATTGCGCTGACGCAGCTTCAGTCTTCGGGATCGGTCCCGTGCCGGTCGGAGGGATTGAGATCCTCGAGTTCGCGGCGAGCCGTCTCCGGGTAGAACGCGAGGATCAACCCGATGAGCATCGCAGGGCCGATGGCGAGGATGGCGATGGCGGGACCGAGTCCACCGATGCGGTCGGCAAGCCATCCGGCGAGAAGGAGTCCGGTGCTGCTACCGACCACGCTCACGACCTGAAGTCCGCCATTGGCGGTACCGCGCTGACTCGTCGGGAACAGCTCGGGTCCGTAGACAGCGAGCGCGGGGATCGCGATCGCTCCGATGATGGAGGCGACGATCGACGCCATCCAGAGCGACCAACCCCAGGAGAGATATGCAACCACGGTGAACCCGACTCCGCCCGCAATGCCGAGCGCACCGATGATCCTGCGGCCGTGTCGATCGGCGAGTTTGCCGCCGAGAACGATCCCGATGCCTCCGGGGGTGTTCGTGGCGAGGACGAAGACGGCGATCCCGATTCCGGAGAACCCGCGTTCGGTGCGGAGGAACTCGTTCAGGAACTGCGCAGCCGGGGCGAGGAACAGCGACCACAGAAAGCCCGACGCGGCGAGCAGGATGAAGCGACCCCAGTTCACCGATCGCGACGGCTCCTCGGTCTGGTCGGGGAGTACCCGACCGGCCGTGCGTTGAGTGAGTGCGACAGCGGCGTCGGCCAGATCTTTCTGCCGGGAGAACCGGTGTGTTTCGGGCAGGCGTTTCCCTATCCGCCAACAGGGAATGATGAACAGCAGGGGAATCGCATACGCGACGCGCCAGGCCCCGGTGGCGACATCTACGTAGACGAGGTTGGTCACGCAGAGGCCGGCGCCGAGGGCTGCCGCCATGGTGAGAACCGAGACGGCGAATGCGCGCGCCCCTGCGGGCATCTCCTCGACGGCGATGATCGCGATCACGAGGCCGACGACGGTCGACAGTGACCGGGCGAAGGTCTGGGTCGTACCCAACCACCACATACCCGGAGCGAGGGCTCCCAGCGCGGTGAACGCGCAGGCACCGATGACCGATGTGATGAGGACGATCCGGCGACCTCGGCGATCGGCGAACGCCACCACAACCATCGACATGAGCACGCCGATCCTGACGGTGGCCAGAAGGGTTCCCTGGTCCGAGGTGGAGGCACCGAACTGTTCGGCGGCATAGGTCAGGGTCTGGGAGATCAGCGTGCCGAGATATCCGGCGAACGCACCGAGCACGCAGAGGAGCGACAGGATCGTGGCGGCCCGGGCGGTGAGCACCTCGGGTGGAGCCCACCACGGAACCTTGCCATCGGGTTTTGGCGCCTGCCGGAGGTGGAAGCGCAGGGCGAACCGGAAGATCCCGCCCCAAAACGGAACGGCAAGTCGGTAGTCGATCCGTTCGTCGACGTCGACGAACGATCGGTCCGAACCGTCCTCGGCCGGCGAACCGACGTTGATCGTGCGGGTCCACTCGAGGAACGGTCCGGTCCGGGCGGTGAACACGAGTGTCCCGTCGCCGGCGACTTCGGGATCCGACTCGTGGACGATGTCCCGGCGGGGTTGTGACCAATTCCGGACGTCATCGGGTCCGATCCGGTGATGGTGGGTGAGTCGGGTCATGCCGATACTCCTGCGATCGCAGTTGCGAGGCAGGCTCGATGAGGGTTGGACGCCGTGTTCGAACTCAGGGCCTGGGCCCGAACTCGACGCCGTTGTTCCGGCCGCGCTTGAGTTCGAAGAAGTCGGGCAGATGCAACGCGCCGGAAAGGATCTGCCAAAGGGCATCGGCATCCGGTCCGACGGGTGGCGGGGAAACGATCGGTCCGAAGAAGCCGCGCCCATGCAGCGGTGAGGCGATGATCGGTGAACCCACATCAGGTCCGGCAAGTTCGAGGGCTTCGGTCACCGAGGTCGTGATTGCCGAGTCCCAGCGGGCATCGTCGGCGGCGTTCATGGTCTCGGCAAGATCGAGTCCGACCGCAGTCACGCTGGCAATCAACAGACTGTCGTCGGGCGACGCTTCGTCATGATGGAGACGCGCTCCGTAGTCGGCGAAGATCGCCGCAACCATGTCGTTGCGCCCGTCGGCACGTAGTGACTCGAGAACGCGGGCCAGGCGGCGGCTGCACGCGAGTCGGGGTCGGAAGTGCTCGGGAACATCGCGGTCCTTGTTGAGTTCCGCGAGGCTCAATGTTCGCCATTCGACGTCGACTCCATGTCGAGTCGAGACATCGACAAGCCACCGACTGGTGTTCCAGGTCCAGGGGCAGCATGCGTCTGCGAAGAACTGGACGCTCGTGATGGGGGCTGACATGGCGAAAGTCTCGCACGCCCGGTCCGGGAAACCGACTGTCGGGTGCCGGACCGTGGAACTGGTGATTCCGGTCCCTAGAATGCGGGGGTGCGCACTCAGGTTGAACAGGTCATCGAAGTCATCCGCCCGGCGATTCAGGCCGACAACGGCGATGTCGTGCTTCACGACGTCAACGAAGAAACCGGCCTCGTGACCGTGGAACTCATCGGAGCGTGCGTTTCCTGCCCGGCTTCGACTGTGACCCTCAAGGCGGGTCTCGAGAGGATCCTCAAGGACCGGGTACCCGGCGTCACCGAGGTCATCGATGCCGGTGCGGCAAAAGCAGAGATCGGCGAGACGCCCGTTTCCCTGTGAGCAGCCTGTTCCCCTCCGCACTGTCGTAGCGTGTGGGCGTGGATACGGTCCGTTCATCTGATCCGGTTGCGCTTTTCTCGAGTGCGCGGAGCGGCGATCGTTCGGCTCTGGCCCGACTTGTCTCGATGCTCGAACGGGGCGGACCCGAAGCCCGCGCGGTCAGTGGCCTGAGCCATCCATTGAGTGGTGGAGCGGTCACCGTGGGCATCACGGGTGCTCCCGGCGCCGGCAAATCGACTCTCACCTCCGCTCTTGTCGGTTGCATCCGGGCGGCGGATGAACCCGTTGCCGTTCTCGCGATCGATCCGTCGTCGCCGTTCACCGGCGGGGCGATTCTCGGTGACCGCGTGCGCATGAGCGAACACTCGCTGGACTCCAATGTATTCATCCGGTCGATGGCGACGCGTGGTCATCTCGGCGGTCTGTCACTTGCGGTTCCCGAGGCATCGCGCCTTCTCGACGCAGTCGGCATGCCGTGGGTTCTGATCGAAACGGTCGGGGTCGGCCAGGTCGAGGTCGAGATCGCCGGTGAAGCCGATACGACGGTCGTTGTCGTGAATCCGGGCTGGGGTGATGCGGTTCAGGCCAACAAGGCCGGACTCATGGAGATCGCGGATGTCTTCGTCGTGAACAAAGCCGACCGTCCGGGCGTCCGGGACACGATCGGCGACATCGAACGGATGCTGTCGCTGCGCACCCGCGACGGATGGCGCCCTCCGATCATCTCGACGGTCGCCACGACAGGTGATGGAGTCGATGAACTCTGGCAGGCGATGAGAGATCACGGTGACTGGTCGGTCCAATCGGGACAACGCGATCTTCGTCGCGCGAAGCGTCGCGAAACGGAACTCCGACGAATGCTCGAGGTCAGGTTGCTCGAGCGGGCCGCAGCTCTCGCCTCGGGCGACCGGTGGACGACCGCACTATCCGAAGCTGCGTCGGGGCGGGCCGATCCGTGGGACGCGATCGACGATCTCCTGAGCTGAGTGCGCTCCGATTCGATCCACCCGGGTCGATCGGATCCTTTCTGTGCAGATTCGGTGCCGGTCGCTCATGGCCGCTGCACTTTTGCCGATTGCCCTTCGGATGCGACGCGGCGAGCGCGCGCGGATCGGAGAGGAATCGATGGAGTTCGCCGGAGAACGGATGTCTTTCCCGAACGCGCGGCCGGCCTCGAAGGCCGCGGTTGTTGCGGTCGTGGCGGTGGCACTTCTGACGGCGGGCTGTGCGACGGTCTCCGGAAAGGCGACGACCGATGACTCCGCGATCCCGGAACCGAACATCGCCATTGCCTCGGTCCAGACTTCCGTCGCGACCGTCGCCCCGGTTGTCGATGTTGCTCCGGAAACAGCGATCGCCGGTGCCATCGATGCGTTCTGGGTGGCCTACCTCGCGGCTCACGATCCCCCGAATCCCGACCATCCGGCGTTGAATGATGTCGCCATCGGCGAGGAACTGGCGCTTCTGAAGGAGCGCATCTCCGCGCGGCGACGCGTTGGTGAGTCGATCAGGCGATCGGAACGGGATGCGTTCACGAGCACAGTGAGAATCCGTTCGCTCGCTGCGGAAAGCTCGGTTGTGGAGGTCTGTGTATTCGACGACCTCGTGATCGTCGACATCCTGTCGGGAAGGGTGGTGAACGACGAGGTCGGCACCTACCGATTCGAGATGTCGATGGTGAAACGGGACGGTCGCTGGCTCGTGGGTTCCAACCGGATCGTCAGCTATCGGGCGGGAGTCGACACATGCGAACGTTGAAGCCGCTGGTTGTTGTCGTCCTGTTGCTCGCCGCGGTGACGACGACGGTGCTCGTTCCGGGCGATGGCGCCGATGCGGGAGGAGCGGAGAGTTCGGGATGGGGAACGATCACCGACGGCTCTCCCGAGGCGGTCGTCATCGTCGCCGAATCGGGAACGTTCGCCTCGTGGTCGGGAACGCGGCGGGGCGGGGCTCGATGGACCTGCGGGTATTACACGGTCGATGCGCTGCAGACCTCACCGCTGGATTTCGTCCTGGCCGTTCGCTGGTTCGATGGCCCGGTCGCACCCGTCGCCGGGTTCTTCTACGTCCTTGCCTGCGACGATGAAGCCGGCAACCGGGTGAGGTCGACCTATCTCCAGTACAACCCGGGCGATCCGTTCGGCGGCGTGGCCGCAGTGGAACGTACGGTCGAGGAAGCCCGTCGCAGGATCGAACTGGAGCCGCCGGTGTTGGCGATGAACCCCTCCCCGACGCAGTTGGCGGGGATCCCCACCTGGTTCTGGATCTCCGAAGGTTGGAACGACCGCTGGGCGACCGCGTCCATCGGAGCGGTTTCGACGACGGTGCATGCGCGTCCATTCGGTGTCGTCTGGGACTTCGGTGACGGTACGAGGATGATCTGCGACCGCGGTGTCGCCTATGACGTGTGGCGTCTTCCGCGGGATCAGTCCAGTTCCTGCACACATGCCTATGAGAGGACGACGGTCGGTGAGCCGTTCGGGGCCGTCCTGATCACGGCCACCTTGCACTGGGCGATCGACTGGTGGTCTTCGGGCGGCGAGTCGGGAACGCTGGGCACATTGTCGCGGTCGTCGACTGTGGCGACGCGGGTGATCGAGGCGCAGGCTCTCGTCCGCTGAACCGGCCCCCGGCATTTCGAGGCCCATCCGGGGGAGTGTCGAACGGTAGGGTCGGCGACGTGACCGACGAACTCGTGACTCTCGAACGTGGTGAAGATGGCGTTGCACTTGTGCGACTGCGCAACGGCAAAGTCAATGCGCTTTCGTCGGGGGTGCTTGTCGCCCTGAAGAAGATTGCGGAGGATCTGACCGAGTCTCCGGCCGGCGCAGTGGTCATTGCCGGTAGCGACAGGATCTTCGCCGCCGGAGCGGAGATCGCCGAGTTCGGTGGCCCGGATGAAGCGCTGCGCATCGGGCGACTCTTTCTCGAGACTCTCGGTGCCGTGGCCGCCATTCCTTCTGTCGTCATCGCCGCAGTGAACGGACCCGCCCTCGGTGGCGGATGCGAACTGGCTCTTGCGTGCGATCTGCGCATCGCGGCCGACAACGCGAAGTTCGGTCAGCCGGAGATCCTCCTCGGGATCATCCCGGGAGGTGGGGGCACGCAGCGACTCGCCCGTCTTGTCGGGCCGTCGCGCGCCAAGGACCTGATCCTGACCGGGCGTCAGGTGCGGGCCGAGGAGGCGCTTGCGATCGGACTCGTCAACGAGGTCCATCCGGCGGCCGATGTGCTCGGTCGGGCCCTTGCACTTGCGGCGGAACTCGCCGCCGGGCCGGTTGCCGCCCAACGACTCGCGAAACAGGTCATCGATGCCGGACTCGAAACCACGCTCGATGCGGGTCTGGAACTCGAGCAGGAAGCGTTCGTCGCCGTCTTCTCGACCGAGGACGCCCGTATCGGCGTCGTTTCGTTTCTCGAGTCCGGTCCGGGAAGGGCGATCTTCACGGGTCGCTGAACGGAGGTCCGGTCCGGACGTGGATAGGGTCGATTCGTGACTGCTCCCGTGACCACGTGTTACCGACATTCGGATCGCCGGGCAGGGGTGACCTGTCAGCGTTGTGATCGGCCGATCTGTCCGAGTTGCATGGCGCAGGCATCGGTCGGATTCCATTGTCCCGAATGCACGCGCAGCGCAGCCCGGACGTCACCGGTCATGCGTATGCGCGATCTGCAATCGGGCCGACCGATCGTCACGCAGGTTCTCATCGCACTCAATGTTCTCGGCATGCTGGCCGCAGCCGCCACGGGTGGTTCGCTGTTCGACGGTGGCGGGACGGCAACGGAGAACGGCCTGCTCATCGGGTACTGGGAGACCACGGAGATGACTCGCTTCGGGTTTGTCACGACACCCATCGGCGTGGCCAGCGGTGAGTGGTATCGGGTGTTCACGGGCGGATTCCTGCATTCCGGTCTGCTCCACCTCGGCATGAACATGCTGCTGCTCTATCTGCTCGGCACTCAACTCGAACCGCTACTCGGCAAGGCCCGATTCCTTGCTCTCTATGTCGCGTGTCTTGCTGCAGGATCGTTCGGTGTGCTGCTCGTGTCTCCCACCGCAGCGACGGTCGGTGCTTCGGGCGCGGTGTTCGGCCTGATGGGTGCGGCCGTGATCGCCCAGCGCCGTGCCGGCATCGACATCTGGCGAAACGGCATCGGTGGTCTGGTGCTCATCAACCTGTTGATCACGTTCGCGGTACCGGGAATATCCGTCGGCGCCCACGTAGGGGGTCTCGTCGCCGGCGTGCTCATCGGTGCGCTGGTTTTCGCTCTCGACAGCGCCGTGCGTGCGCCCCTTCTCGGTACCGCAGTGTGTGCGGTCCTGACCGTGGCTCTGGTCTTCGGGTGCATCTGGGCCGCCGGCCAGTGGGCCGATCCGGTCCTCAACTTCTGAACGAAGCCTCAGGGCCTGTTCACCTGTCGTTGCTCAGGCGGCTTCGACGATCGACTTCAGGAGGCGAAGGTTCCGCTTCCAGATGAGCTTGAGCAATTGCCCGCCGACGAGGGCGCCGATGGGACCACCCATCCACCAGGGAAAGCGAAGATCTTCGCGCCACGAGAATGTGGTCCGACCGGGGGCGGGGGAGTCGAGGGTGAATTCGCCGGTGCCGGTGACCATGCCCACATGACGGACGCCCATCGTCCGGGCGGGAACCCAGGTCGTGATCTCCATCTTGTCGGTGAGGCGGAACGGCCCGACCTTGGTGTCGCAATCGAATGTCGTTCCCTCGCCGGACGTGTTCGGCGATGTGAAACGGATGGCCACCGCATCGTGCATCCAGTCGACATGGTTCTCGACGTGGCGAACGACGTCCCAGACCTGTTCGGGGGTTGCATCGATGACGGTACGAACGTTGATCTCGGCCATGGGTCGAGGCTAGGCCCCTGAAGCGCCGGCGGTCGGATCGTGGACCGGGGACGGGTGTCGGAGGCGTCGGTAGACCGAGACATGGCGCTGGCTCAGTTCGGTGAACGGAAGACCCCGCCAGTCCTCGTGACGAGTCTCGAGTTCGAGTCCGGCGGACGCGGCAAGCTCGTCGAGTTGCGACGGCGAGAGGTAGCGAACGGACCATGCGCGTACGTGAACGTGACCGTCAGCCAGTTTTTCGATGTGCCGACCCCTGATCGTCTGGGACTGCGCATCGTGATCCGTCGACGTGATCACTTCGCGTTCGCTCTCTACCCGGGCCTCCGCGAACGCCCTGTCGGGAACCGAACCGGGATCGGTGGGAACGAATGCCTCGATGACGAGTCGACCTCCGGGAGAAAGAACCGCCGCGGTTTCGGCGAGACAGGCCGTCTGCAGTTCCTCCGTATCGAGATTGAAGAACGTGTTGAAGGCGCAGAAGGCGAGCGGATAGCCCCCGATCGGAAGCCCCCGCGGGTCGGATCGAAGGATCGCCCCGAAAGCCGCCATGTCGGCAAGTACGCCGTCGACGGTTCCCTCGGGGTTCTTGAGCCGCAGGCGCTCGAGCATCGCGGCCGAAGCGTCGATTCCGATCACCGCGATCCCCGATTCGGCAAGCGGGATGGCGAGTCGTCCGGTGCCCACGCCCAGTTCCAGCACCGGTCCGGCCCCGCTCAGGTTCGCCAACGCCCGAACCGCCCCCGGCGTGTCGAAGAAGTCTGCGTACCAGTCGTCGTAGACGTCGGCGAAGGCATCGCCATAACCGGCGGGATCGTGGACCACCCCCCGAGTCTGCCTGCTGTGGGCCGGCCCGCTGTGCGCCGGTACCCTTCCAGATCATGGATGCCTATCTCGATCACGCCGCGACGGGACCAATGCGTCCCGAGGCGATCGAGGCCATGCTTCCGTTTCTCGGGGATCGTTTCGCGAATCCCTCGGGTGCGCATCGCTTGGCGCGGGATGCGCGGCGGGCCATCGACGAAGCCCGGGACGAACTCGCCGAACTGGTCGGAGCGTCTCCCGGCGAGGTGGTTTTCACGGGCGGCGGAACCGAATCGGACAACCTCGCGGTGTTCGGTGCGGGGCGGGCGGCATCCGGCCCGGTGGTCACCGCAGGTCCGGCTGACGACGTGGCACGGTTCGGGCGGGCGGTATGCAGTGCGATCGAACATCACGCGGTGCTCGATGCAATCAGCGAACTCGATGGCGCCATGGTGGCCGTCGACGAATTCGGCCGTCTCGACCTCGGCGCCCTTTCGGCATTGTTGATCGACGAGGCCGACCGCCACGCCGGAGGTGAGGGGCGCGGCGTCCGCCTCGTTTCGGTCATGGCCGTGAACAATGAAGTGGGCACGTTCCAGCCGCTCGACGACGTGGCCCGGATCATGAAGCGTCACGCTCCGGGAGCGGTTCTCCACACCGACGCGGTGCAGGCTTTCTGCTGGACCGATGTCGCGGTGTCGTGCAAGAGCGCGGATCTGCTCAGCATGAGTGCGCACAAGTTCGGTGGGCCGAAAGGTGTCGGTCTGCTCGTGGCTCGTGAAGGCGTTGCCCTCGGCGCCCGTCAGGTCGGCGGGGGCCAGGAGCGCGGGCGGCGATCGGGAACACAGAACGTGGCCGGAATTGTCGCGATGGCGGTTGCGGCCCGACTGACCGCGGCTCATCGCAACGCGGAGATTGCGCGCCTCGGAGCCCTGCGGGATCGACTTCTCGACGGATTGCTCCAACTCGTTCCCGGTGCCATTGAAACTGCTGCTGTGTCTCCGGCCGGGGTTCCCGACCGAACCGGTCGGGCCGCCGGGATCGCCCATATTTGCATCCCCGGTGTCGAGAGCGAGGCCCTTCTTTTCCTTCTGGAAAGGGGCGGGGTCTACGCCTCCGCCGCGTCCTCCTGCTCGAGTGGAGCGATGGAGGAGTCACATGTTCTGGCGGCGATCGGCGTCGACCCGTCGATGGCCAAAGGATCCCTGCGTCTGTCGCTCGGATGGTCGAGTACCGACAGCGATGTCGATCAGGCCCTCGCCGTGATCCCGCCCGCTGTCGAGCGCCTTCGCACGTTCGGGATCTAGGAGTCGGTCATGCAGGTACTCGTCGGAATGTCCGGAGGCGTGGATTCGTCGGTTGCCGCCGCGATGCTCCGCGACGAGGGACACGAGGTCGTCGGTGTCACGCTGAAACTTTGGGGAGGCGAATCCGACTCGGGTTGTTGCTCGGTGAGCGATGTCGACGACGCCCGGAGGGTTGCCCAGCAACTGGGTCTCGAGCATCTCGTGTTCAATTTCGGGGAGGACTTCGACGAACACGTGGTCAATCCTTACGTGGCCGATCACGCCAAGGGGCTCACGCCCAACCCGTGTATCGAGTGCAATCGCCATCTCAAGTTCGACAGGCTGCTCACCCGAGCGCGTGCGCTCGGCTTCGATGCGGTGGCGACCGGTCATCATGCACTGGTGCGTCCGGTCGGTCCCGGGGGAGCTCTCCGCATCTGCCGCGGTGTCGATGATCTGAAGGATCAGAGCTACGTGTTGCACATGCTGACGGCGCAGCAGCTGGCGCAGGTGTTGCTCCCGATCGGATCGCTCACCAAGGACGAGGTCCGCTCCCGCGCTATGGCCCTCGGGCTGCGCACGGCGGGCAAGCCCGACAGTCAGGACGTCTGTTTCATCTCGCATGTCGGTGGCGGTCGACGCTCGTTCCTCTCGGACCGAATTCCGCTTCATCCCGCCCGCGTCGTCGACAAGTCGGGAGTCGACGTTGGCGAGGTCGATGCTGTCGAACTCGTGACGGTGGGGCAGCGGCGAGGCCTTGGCGTCGTCATCGACGGCCGGCCTCGCTACGCGATCGATGTCGATGTCGATGCGCGACTCGTCGTCGTCGGGGAACCCGAAGATCTCGACGTCACAGGTCAGTCATTGAGCGGATTCACCTGGGTCGATGAAGAGGCTCGTCTGCATGCACTGTCGACCCCTTCCGTGACAGTGCAGACAAGCGCTCACGGCGAACCGATCGCTGTGGCGACCCTCGCTTGTGAAGCCGACAACAGCGCTGTCGTGCAGATCGAATGGACCGCCCCCCGTCACCGGGTGGCGCGCGGTCAGAGCGCGGTCGTCTATGACGGCGATGTCGTTCTCGGTGGTGGAATCGTCAGCTGACGACGAGTCGGCGTCGCTTCGCCTCGTCGAGGACCCATCCCGGTCGGCTCGGCGTGAACAGGACAGAGCGCACTTCCACGGGGGTGATGATCGCTTTTCGATCGCGTCTCGGGGGTGCAGGGATGATGTCGTCCGGTTCGGTCAGCGTGAGTTGTAACGCCAGACCGAGCGCACCCACTGTCAGGTCGGTGGCATCGGTTCCCTCGACAGCAGGTCCGACCGACGCGATCCGGTGACGTTGGGTGAGCATCCCGTCGGTGAGCGCCATCTGGTCGACGAGAACCATTCCGGCGGGAACGAAAACGACCCAGCGCTTCGACAGCTGGTGCAGAATCCGGATGCTCGCGGCGGCGACGACGAATCCGACGACGGTGATTGCGATGCCAGCGGTCCACACGTGGGCGCCCAGCAACAACGGCCCGGTGATCATGCCCGCAACCGCAAGGACCCATGCGATCTGGATCGGTCCGAGGGTGAGCACTCCGGGCGGACGGAGCGGAAGGCGACGCTCGTCGCCGTACGAGGAACCGTTGACGAACCGGTCACCGACGACGGCAGAGAGGGACACGACAGCGGACAGCGACGCGATGGCCATAGCGACGGACTCGGCGGTGTCGGCACCGTCGGGTGCGACGACGGCAGCCCAGGCTGCGGCGGCAAGGGCGGCGGGGGCCAGGATGCGGATCGTCGTGAGGGACACGGTGCTGGGAACGAGGGCCGCCGCCAGTCCGATGGCCCAGAAACCCCAGAGCCCCAGCGATGCGACCAGCTGCACATCGCCGCTCCGGGGGTCGAGGGCGTGCCCGAAGGACGGGCCGGCGATGAAGGGGAGGGTCACCCAGATGAGGGCCGGGGCCCAGCGACCGAAAGTGCGCGATGCGGAAGTCATTGACATGAGATTTGCCTATCGGGGACCATCCTCGCTACTAAGTGACCTGAGGCACAGCTTCGGACTCCCGGTCGGAGAGTTCGCTGGAGCGGAAGGTGGTGGGTGAATGGGACTCGATCCAACGTCGGGAGACCTGTCGCGAAGGGCCGCCCTTGCACATCCGTTCGGGGAATCGCAGTCGTTCGGAGAACTGCGATGATTCACCGCGCGCCGATCACGATCCTCCCCACCGGTCTGGCGACCGGCATCGGTCATCTGCCGCATTTCGATCCGGGTGATGCGGTGGAGTTCGTCCTTCGTCATTCGCCGAAGTTGCCGTTCGCTCCCGCCCTTCCGGCCCGCTCCCGTCGGGAGGGAATGGTCGCGCAGGCGGCGGCCGGAGTCCCGGGACTCACTGTCCTCGAGAATGGATCCTTGGAGATCGACCGCAGCGCGATCGATCCCGAGGCCCCACTCGACCGCGACGTCTTCTCCGGTGACGCGTACGTCGGACTCCGGGCCTTCCTCACCGCAGTCGCCGACCGCGATGGCCCGATCAAGGTTTCGGTCACCGGTCCGGTGACGTTCGGAATCGCCCTTCATGCCGCCGGACTCGATGCCGACCTCGCGTTTCGCCTTGCCGGTTCGGTCGTGCGGCAGCGCATAGCGGCGATGGTCGATCACGTCCTGTGCCGGGTGCCTCAAGCCCAGATCGTGGTGTTCGTCGATGAACCGGCGATGGGTTCGCTCACCGAGGAAGGTTTTCCGATCGGCCCGACGGCCGGCGTCGACCTGGTCTCCGGGGCAATGGCGATCGTCGAACCCGTTGCGATCACGGGATTGCACTGCTGCACACCGGCCGATTACCGACTCCTTCTCGGGACCGGGCCGCGCATCCTTTCTGTTCCCCTCGATGGCGGCATCGAACGACACTCGGGGCTTCTCGGGGATTTCCTCGACCGCGGTGGCTGGATCGCATGGGGTGCGGTTCCGACTGATGGTCCGGTGGGCACCACGGTCGATCGACTCTGGCGCCGGTTGTCGAAACTCTGGAGTGATCTTGCCAACGAAGGTTGCGACCCGGCGCTGTTGCGCACGAACGCGCTGATCACGCCGGTCTGTGGACTTTCCCACCATGGGGTGACCCAGGCCGAACACGTCATGGAACTCACGTCACAACTGGCGCAGCGGCTTCAGGCCCAGGCCAACGGCGTCCGCATCTCGGTCGGTGCCTAGGACCACATCCTGACCTGCTGCTCCGCAACGAGTCGGTCCGCCAGCGCGGATCGACTCGGCCCGGTCGGTAGTCTTCGCCCGTGAACGACATGGATCCTGCCGAGCGGGTCGAGGAACTCCGATCCATCATCCGGCATCACAACCGTCTCTATTACGAACAGGACTCACCGGAGCTTCCCGACTCCGAGTTCGACCTGTTGATGCGCGAGTTGATGGAACTCGAGGAGTCCTATCCCGAGTTGGCGACGGATGATTCCCCGTCGCGCGTGGTCGGTGGTTTCGCGTCGACGACCTTCGACCCCGTCGAGCACCGCGTCCCGATGATGAGCCTGGACAACGTGTTCTCCGCGGAGGAACTCGAAGCCTGGGGAGGTCGACTTGCCCGACGGGTCGACGAGATCGGCGCCAGCGGTCGCACCGTCGAACTTGTCGCCGAGTTGAAGATCGATGGTCTGGCGGTTTCGATCCGTTACGAAAACGGTCAACTCGTCCAGGCTGCGACCCGCGGCGACGGCCGTACCGGCGAAGACGTCACGGCCAACGTCCGCACGATCTCGGTGCTTCCGCACACCCTTCCCGCCGGGGCCCCCGAGGTGATCGAGGTTCGCGGTGAGGTCTACATGTCGATCGAGATGTTCAAGGCGCTGAACGACACGCAGGCCGATCTGGGCAAGCCACTCTTCGTGAATCCCCGCAACACGGCGGCAGGGTCCCTGCGTCAGAAGGATCCGGCGGTCACGGCATCTCGAAACCTGTCGTTCTGGAGTTACCAGTTGGGCGAAGTTGTCGGTGGGCCCGAACTCGCGAATCATCACGAGACCTTCGAGTTCCTCGCGTCGTTGGGGTTCCCCGTCAACCCGGAAGTGACGGTCCTCGGCTCGCTCAACGATGCCTACGCGCACTGCAACAAATGGGAACAGCACCGGCACGATCTGGCCTACGAGATCGACGGCGTGGTCATCAAGGTCAACGATCTGGGCCTGCAGCGCGAACTGGGGGCCACCGCCAAGGCGCCGCGGTGGGCCATCGCCTACAAGTTCCCACCGGAAGAGCGCACGACCAAGCTTCTCGACATCCAGGTTTCGATCGGTCGCACGGGCAGGGCCACGCCGTTCGCCTGTCTCGAGCCGGTGTTCGTCGGGGGATCGACTGTCGCTCTCGCAACCCTGCACAATCAGGATCAGGTCGGCGTGAAGGATGTGCGCCCCGGCGACACCGTCATTGTCCGCAAGGCCGGCGACGTGATTCCCGAAGTCGTCGGCCCGGTTCTTTCCGAACGACCCGACGGACTCGAACCATGGGTGTTTCCCACGAACTGTCCTGTATGCGGGCACGTGCTCGTGCGGCCCGAGGACGAGTCGGTGCATCGGTGTCTGAATCTCGCGTGTCCGGCACGTGTGGCGGGAGCCATCGAACATTTCGCATCGCGCGGGGCCATGGACATCAAGGGTCTGGGTGAGCAACGGGTGCAACTGTTCTGCGAACTCGGACTGCTCCGCGACGTCGGTGACGTGTATGCGCTCGAGGCCGACCGACTCCGGGAGATCGACAAGTTCCAGGATGTCTCGGTCAACAAGCTTCTCGATGCCATCGAGGGTTCGAAATCGCGACCACTCGCAAATCTTCTGGTGGGCCTGAACATCCGCCATCTGAGTGGAGCCGGGAGTTTGGCATTGGCCACGCATTTCGGTCATCTCGACGCGATCCAGAACGCCTCGGAGGAGGAACTCGCCGCCGTCGAAGGGGTGGGGGCGGTCATCGCCCGTTCCGTCCACGATTGGTTCGCCGACGATTCGAATCTGGGAGTCGTGGCGAAACTGAGGGCTGCGGGCGTGAACCTCGAGGGACCGGCGGTGTCGGAACTTCCGCAGAATCTCGTCGGCCTCTCGGTCGTGGTCACCGGATCATTGGCGGGCTTCACCCGTGACGAAGCCGAAGTGGCCGTGAAGGCCCGCGGCGGCAAATCCCCGGGAAGTGTGTCGAAGAAGACCACCGCTGTCGTTGTCGGATCCGATCCGGGTGCGTCGAAAGTGACGAAGGCCGAGGAACTCGGAATTCCGATCCTCGACGAAGCCGGTTTTCTCCATGTGCTCGAGACAGGTACGTTGCCGGGCTGACAACTCGTGTCGAACAATCAGGGGGATCCGTGTCCATCGAAGCCGTTGTGTTTGATTTCGGGGGGGTCTTCACCTCGTCGCCGTTCACGGGACTGCACGCCTGGCATGTCGAGAGGGGCAACGATCCCGCCGCGGGCCTCCGTTCGGTGTTCGGACCCTATGACCAGGACACCGACCATCCGTGGCATCGCCTCGAACGCGGCGAGATCGCCCTCGAAGCGGCGGCAGAGCAGATCAAGGTGATCGCTGCCGAAGAAGGAATGGACCTGGACCTGCGCGAGATGTTCGGTGCTCTCGGCGGCGAGAACGGAGCGCGGACCGATGTCGTCGAACTCGGACTCGATCTTCGTGCCCGCGGTTACCGAACGGCTCTTGTCACGAACAACATCAAGGAGTTCTCGGACGGTTGGCGGGCGATGATTCCTGTCGACGCATTGTTCGAGGTCGTGATCGATTCGTCGGCCGTGGGCATCCGCAAACCGAACCCGTTGATCTACACGATGGCACTCGATCAACTGGGTGTGGCGGCCGAGAACTCGGTGTTTCTCGATGACGCGGTCGGCAACATCGACGCGGCGAGGGCAGTCGGAATGCACGCGATTCTCGTCGAGGACGATCACACCAAGGCATTCACCGAACTGGATCTGCTGCTGCGCAGCTGAACAACCGGTTCAGGGGATCGACGGATTCAGAGAACCGTGAAGCACCAGGTCTGGCGGCTCGCCTGAGCCGGCCCCTTGGACGACATCCAGTACGTCGCCGACAGGCAGTTCTCGCCGGTTGGAAGTGACTCATAGATCTTGCCGGGTCCGGGCTTGTAGGTGATCTGGTTGAGCGGGGCGACGACGTTCACCTGGTCGAGGGGGAGAGGTTCGCCGTTGAGGGCGATCGTCCCCTCGTACCCGGGGGCGAGGTCGATGCCGATGATGTCCTGCTGCAGAATCTTGGCCCCGGCTGTCGGTATGAGCCGTTCGATGGCGCTGTTGTTGAGCGTGCCGGACCCCTCGGATGCCTTCTTGACGAGAACGTAGACACTCCCGAGAACGATCACGACGAGGAGCGCGTAGGCGAGGTGGCGGGGATGGAACCGTCTCCCTCGTCCTTTCGGGGGCTGCCCGGACGATGTTTGTGTCGAAGACGGTGTTTGTCCGGAAGTCGACGATGCGGAGGCGGCGGAAGTCACGGGGACAGTTTGCCTCCCGCAGCGCGCCGAACGGCAGTCGGGGTCGGTGGCGATCGGGTCGGGCCGGGGTGACCGAATCCGGAACAGCCAACAACTACCCTCGGGGAGTGTCCATCTCCCGCGCCTCCGACCGGGTCGGTCAGGTACTCGGGGGTCGCTACCGGTTGCTCGCTCCCATCGGCACCGGGGCATCCGCCACCGTTTACCTCGCCGACGACGTGGTTCTGCGTCGACGTGTCGCGGTCAAGGTGCTTCATGATGCTCTCGCCGGAGACTCGTCGTTCCTGAAGCGATTCCGGGCGGAAGCGCAGGCCGCTGCGGCGTTGAACCATCCGAACGTGATGGCGGTGCACGACTGGGGACAGGGTGACGTTCCCTATCTCGTCACCGAGATGCTGGCCGGCGGATCGCTTCGGGGACTGCTCGACACCGGGGCCCGACTCGACCTCGCTCAGACCCGGCATATCGGTATCGAAGCGGCCAACGCCCTCGATTACGCGCAGCGCCGCGGGTTCGTCCACCGGGACATCAAACCGGCGAACCTCCTCTTCGACGACGAGGCCCGACTCCGGATCGCCGATTTCGGACTGGCGCGTGCCCTCGCCGAAGCGGCATGGACGGAACCGGCCGGAGCCATTCTCGGTACGGCCCGCTACGCCTCACCCGAGCAGGCGCAGGGCGCCGTTCTCGATGGACGCAGCGACGTCTACTCGCTCGGTCTCGTCCTGATCGAGGCCGCGACCGGGCAGGTTCCGTTTGCGTCCGACACGACGCTGGGTACCCTGATGGGTCGCGTCGACAAGAACGTGCCCGTTCCGGCCGCGCTCGGTGCATTGGTGCCGGCACTGCAGGCGGTCGGAGTGCCGAATCCGGCTGATCGCCCCGACGCGGGCGAGTTCGCCACGATGCTCATGGCTGCCGGTGATCTCGGGCCCGTTGCTGTGCTCCCGCTGGCCGGAACCGCAACCTTGCAACCCGACGAACTCGATCCGCGCGAGCCCACGACGATGTACGTGCCGGAAAGTGCGGTCCTCGCAGGTGCGCTGCCCGAGTCGGTCGGTGCCACCGGCGTGGTGTTCGTCGCCGATGGCGTCAACCAGCCCGCCACCCGCGTCATCGAGAGACCGGCATTCGATCTGGATCTGGCCCTCGACGATTTCGGCTCGGGCGGTCGGGGTTCCGACGAAGGATC
>CAEZUP010000020.1_pt1 | contig 23283 bp, 22 predicted proteins | sample 7264511 | NCBI WGS metagenome assembly CAEZUP01 (sample SAMEA6813833, study PRJEB35770) | uncultured Microthrixaceae bacterium | biome: Freshwater; feature: Freshwater reservoir; material: water | place: Czech Republic | collected 2016-04-20 | depth 0.5m m
CTCCGATTACATGCGTCCTGCGGTTCGTCTCGCGGCATTGTCCGATCTCCATGTCATCTACTCCTGGACGCATGACTCGGTCGGCGTCGGCGAGGATGGCCCCACCCATCAGCCGATCGAACATCTTTCGTCACTCCGGGCCATGCCCAAGCTCCGGGTGATCCGACCCGCCGATGCCAACGAAACGGCCCAAGCATGGAGAATCGCGGTGGAGAAGGGCGGCCCCACGGCGCTCATCCTCAGTCGTCAGAATCTTCCCGTGCTCGCAGGAACAGCTGGCAACACCGACGTCGAACTCGGTGCATACACACTTGTTTCCACCGACGGTGAGCCGGATGTCGTGCTCATCGGCACCGGTTCCGAGGTGCAACTGTGCGTTGCGGCCGCCGAGCGTCTCGCCGGTGAAGGCATCGCCGCCCGCGTGGTCTCGATGCCCTGCTGGGAACTGTTCGAAGAGCAGGATGACGACTATCAGGATTTGATCCTCGGCATCGGCATTCCGTCAGTCTCTGTCGAAGCCGGGACGACCTTCGGTTGGGCGAAATGGGCAACGGCAAGCGTCGGCATCGACCATTTCGGGGCCAGTGCCCCCGGCCCGGAACTCATGGAACGTTTCGGCATGACAGTCGACAACGTCGTCGATCACGCCCGCCTCGTTCTCAACTGACCTGAACCTTTTGCCGTCGATCCGGAGGATCAAATGACACGTCTTGGTGATCTCTACACGCTGCAGGGACAGAGCCCATGGCTCGACAACGTCCGTCGCGACTGGATCGAAAATGGCGAGATGAAACGTTGGGTTGATCGCGGCGTCCGCGGCGTCACGTCGAATCCCACGATCTTCCAGAAGGCGATCTCCGGAGGTACGGCCTACGACGAACAGTTCGGTTCGCTCCTTGCCGACGGCACTTCGGTCCTCGACGCGTATTGGGAACTGGTGGTCACGGACATCCGCAACACGCTTGCGATCCTCCGCCCGGTCCATGACGAGAGCGATGGACTCGACGGGTTCGTGTCGATCGAGGTCTCCCCTCTCCTTGCCCGCGACACTGCAGGGACGGCACAGGCAGCCCGCCATCTCAACGGGTTGATCGCCGAACCGAACCTGTACGTCAAGATTCCGGGGACGGCCGAAGGGCTCCCGGCGATAGCGCAAATGATCAGCGAGGGTTGCAGCGTCAATGTCACCTTGCTGTTCTCCGCCGATCGCTATCGGGAAGTCATGGAGAGCTATCTCGTCGGTCTCGAACAACGCGAAGGCGATCTCTCGGGAGTGTCGTCCGTCGCTTCGTTCTTCATCAGTCGGGTCGACAATGAAGCCGACCGACGCCTCGATGCCATCGGCACGCCCGAAGCCGCAGCCTTCAAGGGCAAGGTCGCCGTCGCCAATGCACAGGTCGCCTACGAAGCCTTCCTCCAGACCTTCCAAGGACCGCGTTGGGATGCGCTGGTTGCCCGTGGTGCGCGCGTGCAGCGACCCCTCTGGGCCTCGACGTCCACCAAGAACCCGACGTATTCGACGACTCTCTACGTCGACACGCTCATCGGTCCCGACACCGTCAACACGATGCCGGAGAACACCCTCGGAGATTTCGAGGAGAGCGGCACCCTCGCCCGCACGGTCGACGCCGACTTCGCCGAGGCTCACGCTGTCCTTGACGGCATCGCCGCCCTCGGCATCGATCTTGCCGACATCACTGCAACGCTCGAACTCGAGGGAGTTGCGTCGTTCTCGAAGTCCTTCGACGACCTTCTCGCGACCCTGGGCGAAAAGGCTGCCTCACTGCGATGATCGGCGACCTTCTGGTCGTCGAGGATGTGGCTACCGAGTTCGCCGCCACGGTCTCGCGTCTGTACGCCGAAAGCGTCGACGGATGCTTTCGCATTGCCCTTTCTGGTGGGAAGACCGCTGGAGATTGTTATGCGGCCCTCGCTGCCGACGCACAAAGCGGTGTCGACTGGTCGAAGGTTTCGTTCTTCTGGGGCGATGAGCGCTGCGTCTCCCTCGACAACGAAGCTTCGAACTTCCACCTCGCCCAAGAAGTCCTCCTCTCCCATCTGGGACCGGTCGGAAGCATTCATCCGATGCGTTGCGAGGATGGTCCCAACATGTACGACCGACTGCTTCGTTCTACGCCACCCTTGAACGTTGTTCACCTCGGTCTCGGGCCAGACGGCCACACGGCATCGCTCTTTCCGGGGTCCGAAGCTCTCGAATCCGGCGTCGACACACTTGTCGCCATGAACGTCGATCCGCTCGGGAACAATCCGCACGAGAGGATGACTCTCACATTCGCCGGCATCGAACGCGCGGACCACGTCGTGATCACCGTTGCGGGCGCGGACAAGAGCAACGCTCTCGCTCGGGTGATGGCTGGTGATCAGTCCGCACCAGCAGCCAGGTTGCGCGGCGCACATGTTCTCTGGATCGTCGACCAGGCCGCCCTCGGCCAGTCGGTCTCCCGATAGGGTTCAACCATGTCGCGCTACGACGCTCCATTGAGTGATCTCCTCTCCGAAGCTCGCGCGATCCGCGATGCAGCGTTCGGTACCCGGATCACCTACTCGCCGAAGGTTTTCATCCCGCTCACGATGCTCTGCCGGGATCGTTGTGGCTACTGCACCTTCGCTCAACCTCCAGCCCGTCTGGACTCGCCGTACCTCACTCCAACGCAGGTGGGTGCCCTAGCAAGAGCCGGTGCCCGTGCCGGATGCCATGAGGCGCTGTTTACGTTGGGCGAGGCGCCCGAAGAGCGATATCCGGTTGCCGCGCAATGGCTCGAGGAGAACGGTTACACGAGCACCGTCGATTATCTCGTCGCCATGGCCCAACTTGTACTCGACCAGACCGGGCTTCTCCCTCACGCCAATGCCGGGGCCCTCTCCCTCGAGGATCTCGCCCGTCTCCGCACAGTCTCTCCCTCACAGGGAATGATGATCGAAACCCTGCGGGGAGATCTTGATTGTCATCGCGGTGCGCCGGACAAAACTCCCGAACGCCGACTTGCGACTCTGAACTTCGCCGGTGAACTTGCGATTCCATTCACGACAGGAATCCTCGTCGGCATCGGCGAGGACCGCAGTGATCGCATCGCAGCCCTCGAGGCGATCGCCGAGTCGCATGCCCGCTTCGGTCACGTTCAGGAAGTGATCGTCCAGAACTTCCTTCCGAAGGAAGGCACTGCGATGCACAACGCGCCTGCCTGCCCGCACGACGACTATCTCGAAGCGATTGCCCTGGCCCGACTCATCCTTCCGCCGGACATCCATCTCCAGGCGCCACCGAACCTGTCCGACGACTTCGGCGTTCTGCTGGACGCGGGAATCGACGATTGGGGCGGCGTGTCCCCGGTGACCGCAGACCATGTGAATCCGGAGCGGCCCTGGCCTGATCTCGACCGCCTTCGCAGCGTCAGCGAAGCCCGCGGATTCGCCGTGGCTCCCCGGCTCACCGCACATTCCGAATTCGTTCGTGAGCCCGAGAAATGGTTCGACGAACGTCTCCGATTCGCGGTCATGGATCGCTCCGATGCCGATGGCCTTGGTCGAGATGATCCCGGTGCCGTTTTCGTCCAGAAGCTGAAGCCTGCATCTCCCGAGCAGGTGGATGACGGCGTCGAGGTTCTTCAGCTAGGTCCGCGTTCGACTGCCTGGTATTCCGGTTCGAGTGTCTCGCCGCCGCTCCTGGTGCCGGGAACATCGGCTGCACGCGGCCGGGTGGCCGAGGTTCTCGAAGGCGTCCGTCTCGGGCAGCGCGTCGGGCATGACGAGATCGTTGCCCTTTTCGAAGCACGCGGCCCCGAGGTTGTGGCCGTCGCAGAGGTGGCTGACGATCTGCGCCGACAGGTCAATGGCGACAACGTTTCGTTCGTCCACAATCGCAATATCAACTACACCAACATCTGCACGTTCAAGTGCAAGTTCTGCGGCTTCAGCAAGGGTCCGCTCTCGCTGAATCTGCGCGGCACTCCGTACCTCCTGACTCTCGATGATCTCGTGCAACGAACAATCGAGGCGGCCGATCTCGGAGCGACGGAGGTGTGCCTCCAAGGTGGCATCCATCCCGACTTCGACGGCAACTACTACATCGATGTTGCCCGGGCCGTCCACGATGCGGTTCCCGAGATGCACATCCACGGTTTCACCGCTCTCGAGGTCACCGAAGGAGCCCGTCGTCTCGATGAACCCCTGGCCTCCTATCTGACCCGACTCAAGGAGGCCGGACTCAAGACCCTCCCAGGAACCGCCGCCGAGATACTCGACGACGAGATCCGGGCGATCCTCTGCCCCGACAAGATCACGACGGACGAATGGCTGGAAGCTCATCGCACGGCCCATTCGGTCGGACTCCGTTCGAATGTCACCATCATGTTCGGCTCGGTCGAGCAGCCGAAGCATTGGGCCCGTCACATCATCCGCACGCGGGACCTGCAGGACGAGACCGGTGGTTTCACCGAATTCGTTCCCCTGCCGTTCGTTCACATGGCCACGCCGCTCTATCTGCAGAGCAAGGCCCGTCGCGGGCCGACGTTCCGCGAGGCGTTGCTCATGCACGCCGTTCCACGAATCGCCTATCACGGGTCGATCGACAACATCCAGACATCCTGGGTGAAGCTCGGTGTGGCGGGTGCCCGTCAGGTTCTTCAGGCCGGGGTGAACGATCTCGGAGGGACCCTGATGGACGAGAACATCAGCAGGGCGGCCGGAGCCGATCACGGCCAGGGTATGGAACCGTCCGATTTCCGCGACCTCGTGGAGCCGCTCGGTCGGCCACTGATCCAACGCACGACCCTGTACGGCCATCTCGATTCGGTCGACGCCTAACCGAAGTCACCGTCGTCGGGCTCCCTCAGGATGGCAGCCGCCTTCTCGACAGCCCGCCGCGCACGGGTGATCCGCTTCTCGTCCACCGGCAGTTCATGTCCGCCGGCGTCGATCGACTCGCGCAGGCGCACGATTGCGAGGTCGCTCAGCTCTTCGGCGATCTGCTCGAGTCGGGCACGTAGGTTCTCGAATTCACCGGACATGTCTCAATAGTGGCTCACCTGAGTCGCGCGCGACGACAGGTAATGTGACCCCGTCTCTCCCCGATCGGAATTCCCATGACGAAGGCTTCGCCCATTCCCGACGACGATGTGCACGAGTGGCTGTCGTTCGAATTCGAAGGCGAGACCTTCACGTTCGATGTCACCTGGCTCATGAGTTCCTGGAGCTGCATCTACGGGAACGGTTGTCTCGGTATCCAGGACGATCCCGCACCCGAGGAAAACCTCGGTTGCTGCAGCTACGGGGCCCACTTCTCGGACAAGGCCGATCGTCGAAGGGTTCAAGCCAAGGCGCTCGAGCTCACTCCCGACGAGTGGCAGTTCCACGACAGGGCCGCGGAATTGGGTGGCCCGATCCACAAGAACGATGACGGTGACTGGGCGACGCGAGTCGTCGACGGCGCCTGCATCTTCCTCAACAGGAATGGCCATCCCGATGGCCCCGGCTGCGCGTTCCACAACGCTGCACCGAAGCGGGGCGAGAGTTACGTCGAATGGAAACCCGAGGTGTGCTGGCAAGTGCCGATTCGCCTCGAGTTCCACACCGACGACAACGATCACGAGACCAAGATCCTGCGGGAATGGAAACGCAGGGACTGGGGCGAGGGCGGTGCCGACTTCCATTGGTGGTGCACCGAGGACCCGCTGGCCTTTGGTGGTTCGGATCCGGTCTACCGCGGTTGCCGCGATGAAATCGTCGCACTTGTTGGCGAAGGTCCCTACCTGCGGATCGTCGAACTCCTCGAGTCCCGCGGGCGGGAAGTCGTACTCCCCCACCCGGCGCTGAAGCGCAAGCCTGCCAGCGCAGGCTGACGCTTCACTTCTTGCTGGTACGACGCCTGTCGGATTCCTTGAGTTGACGCTTGCGGATGCGCAGCGATGCAGGGGTAACTTCGACGAGCTCGTCATCGGCGAGGAATTCGATCGCCGTTTCCAACGTGATGTCGCGCGGCGGAACCAGTTTGATGGCTTCGTCGGTCGAGTGGGTACGGATGTTGGTCTTCTGCTTCTCGCGGACACAGTTGACCTGCATGTCATCGGCGCGGGCATTCTCGCCGATGATCATTCCCTCGTAGACCTTCTCGGCCGGCCCGACGAAGAGCTCGCCGCGCTGCTGGAGGTTGTCGAGCGCGTAGCCGGTCGTCGAACCCTCGCGGTCGGCGATCATCGCGCCACCCTTGCGTGTCGGCAGATCGCCGACCCACGGGACCCAGCCTGCGTTGTGCTGATGCATGAGGCCGGTGCCGCGGGTTGCGGTGAGGAGCTGTGAGCGGAAGCCGATGAGGCCACGGGCCGGAGCCTCGATCGTCACGACCGTGCGGCCGGTGTCGCCGGGGCGAAGATCGGTGACCTTGCCCTTCCGGGGAGCCAGAGCCTGGGTGACAGTGCCGACATGCTCGTCGGGCACGTCGATGACGGCACGCTCGAGCGGTTCGTGACGCTTGCCGTCGATTTCCTTGACGATGACCTCGGGTCGGCTGACCTGGAGTTCATAGCCTTCCCGGCGCATCGTCTCGATGAGGACCGCCAGCTGGAGCTCGCCACGACCGGCAACTTCGATGACGTCTGGTGACGAGGTCTGGTCGACACGGATGGAGACGTTGCCGAGGACTTCGCGGTCGAGACGTTCACGCAGATGGCGCGACGTGAGGAAGTTGCCTTCCTTGCCCGCCAGCGGAGAGGTATTGACGCCGAAGGTCATACGCAGCACCGGCTCATCGACGCTCAGTCGAGGCAGGGCAACCGGATTGGTGCCATCGGCGATGGTGTCGCCGATCTCGACCTCGGGGAAGCCAGCGACGATGAAAAGATCGCCGGCAACGATCTCGTCGGCCTCGAGGCGTCCGATACCGGAGAAGGTCATGAGCTGGCTGAGCTTGCGCCGAAGCGGATTCTGGCCCTCGTCCTCTTCGCAAAGGGCGACCTGCTCGCCGCGGCGCATGGTTCCTTCCATGACGCGACCGATGGCAAGACGACCGAGATAATCGGATGCGTCGAGGTTGGTGACGATCGCCTGAAGGGGTGCGGATGGGTCACCCTTCGGACCGGGAACCGTGGCGACGATGGCTTCGAAGAGCGGCGTGAGATCGTCGTCCTCTCCGGGCATGCCGATACCGGCGACAGCCTTGCCGTCTCGGGCGATCGCCGAGATGACGGGGAACTCGATCGAATGCTCGTCGGCATCGAGATCCAGGAAGAGTTGGTAGATCTCGTCGAGAACTTCCTCGGGGCGGGCGTCGCCACGGTCGACCTTGTTGAGGACGACCACAGCCGGCAACCCGGCGGCGAGAGCCTTCGAGAGCACGTAACGGGTCTGGGGAAGCGGGCCCTCGGCGGCGTCGACGAGCAGCACGACACCATCAACCATGGTCAGAGCGCGTTCGACCTCGCCACCGAAGTCGGAATGGCCCGGGGTGTCGACGAGGTTGATGTGGATCCCGTTCCAGTCGACCGAGGCGGCCTTGGCGAGAATCGTGATCCCGCGCTCGCGCTCCTGGTCGTTGGAGTCCATGACCCGGTCGACGACGGCGGCATGTTCGCTGAACGTACCGGTGGCTCGGAGGAGCGCATCGACAAGGGTTGTCTTGCCATGATCGACATGGGCGACAAGGGCGACGTTACGGAGTGGTCTGGATTCGTTCTCGGCGGGGGGCACGGAATTCCTACGATCTGGGTTGTTTACGATCAGGGTGTCTTCTCCCCGATCGGCGATCGAGGGTACGGCTAACGGGGCCAGGCGCCCTCATCGGACTCGGCGTCGTACATACACCACGACGAATGGTCGTGGCCGGGATTTGCTCCACATTCGGGACACGGTTCAGCGTCCTTCTTGTCGAGAATCTCGTCAAGATTTTCATTGGTGCGTTTGAGTGCACGGGCTTCTTCGAAGCGCCGATGTCGCCCCTTTTTCACGGGTCAACTCCCGTCGGTGAGATAGCTCGCCGATTGTATCGGCAAGATCCGGGTCATTGACGAATCCCCCCTCGGGAGGGTGTGGATCCAGTTCGAGCGATGAAGACCCGAGCGGATCTCATGCGAGCGGTTGACGGGAACGCTCCTCGATCACCAGCTCGCCGTTGCCGGCGAAGGCAACTGCGGCCTCGCCTCTCAGCAGGCGCTGAATCGGTAGACCCACGATCTCGGCCCGCCAACCCGATGAGAGACGGGAAAGTGGGTCCTCCCGCAGGAACGATTCCAGATCGCCCCGGGTGGCAAGAAGGGTCGAATCGAGCTCCAGATCCCGGGATATCTGGGCGATCCAGGCCGAGATCAGCGCAACGGCCGGGCGGAGATCCCGGTCGAGTGCCCCTTGGGTCGGTTCGTCGGACTTCGGTGCCGGCTCGTCGATTCCGCGTGCGACGGCCAGAAGAAGATCCTTCTGCGCGTCCTCCCGGAGTCCCCGATCGAATCCCCTGATCCGCTCGAGATCCCCCCGGTTGCGGGGTGGTCGCTGGGCGATTCCCACCACCGCAATGTCGGAAAGCACATAGCGAACCGGAATGTCGAGGGTCGCGGCCCGACGCTCGCGCCATGCCGCGACAGCTCGAGCGACGGAGCGGGCCTGGCCCTTCAGCTGCCGCGCCTCCTTGATCTTCCGCCAGGCTTCATCGGGATCCCGTTGGCCTCTGCCCCTGTTCCGCTGAATCTCGCATTCGTCGAGCGCCCACTGCAATCGCCCGCGGGATTCGAGATCGCGGCACAGCAGATCCCGTACTTCCAACAGATGAAGCACATCGTTGGCGGCGTAAACCAGCTGGTCGCTGGTCAGTGGCCGCTGCAGCCAGTCGGTAAGCCGATCGGCCTTGCCTACGCGCACGTCGACCATGCGCTCGTAGAGCGACGCGAGTGACGGGGTACTCATCCCCACGAACCCTGCGGCAACCTGGGTGTCGAACAACCGGCGCGGAATCGTCCCGCAGACAAGCTCGAGGATCTCGAGATCCTGATCGGCGGCATGGAGGACGGCGAGTGTGTCGCTGTCGAGGATCTCCGCGAACGGGGCCAGATCCACTGCGAGAGGATCGATAAGTACGAGGTCCCCGGCCCAGGCGATCTGGACCAGGGCAAGCTTCGGGAAATAGGTCTTCTCCCGGTGGAATTCTGTGTCCAGGGCGTATGCCGGTTCGTCGCGCAGGGCGGCGATCACCTCGGAAAGGCCCTCCGCGGTCGAGACGATGCGGTATCCGGATTCGGTCACGAGCGGCCGATCAGGCCGAAGCCGGACCGGAGATGACAGGCCGACCGCTTTCGATCCAGCCGAGGGTTCCGCCAGCGATGTTCGTCGCATCGATGCCATTGGCCCGCATGAACTCCACCGCTCGGGCGCTGCGGCCGCCAAGTGCGCAGATCACGAGGACGGATTCGCCGGTCGGGATCTCGGCAAGGCGCTCGGGAACGGTGCCGAGAGCGATGTGGATGACGCCATCGATGCGGGCCTCGATGAACTCGTCTTCCTCCCGGACATCGATGATCACCGGGTTGGCGACGATTCTCCGTTCGAGTTCATCGAGGTCGATCTCAGGGATTTCCGACATGCTCTGCTCTCCGCTTCGTCAATGACTGCCTTCAGTGGCCTCAGAGTAGCGGTCGAGGTCCTCCGGCGAATCCACGTCACCCACGAGTCCGGGATCGATATCGGTCACGTCGAGCACGTTGAGAGCCGAGAGGGCCACCCGCGGGGCTCGCTCCCCCTGCTCGAAAAGATCCTCGAGCACCGCAAGGCACCGATCCCGCCGCCAGACAGCGTTGAGGGGATGGCGCCTTCCCTCGATGGTGATCACCGCCACGTCGGCCGAAGGATCGGCGGCGATCGCCCGTACGAGGGCATCGGGCACATCGGCGGTGATCTCCGGCGTGTCGCACGCCAGAACGACGACGAGGTCCTCGGCGCTCTCGTTCAGGGCGGTGATGATCCCGCCGAGAGGTCCTTCACCGGGAAACCGGTCGGGCACGGACCGGACCCCGAAAGAGTTGAGCGCCTCGGCATCACCGCCGACAGAGAACACGTCGGTCGCACCCGAAAGGACGAGTGCATCTCGCACCAATCCGGCAAGAGGTCTTGACCCGGACACCGTGATGAGGGCCTTGTCCCGACCCATCCTCCGCGAACTTCCGCCGGTGAGAACCACACCGGCGAACGCCTCGTTCATCGAACGGCGACCGAGGCGGTGAAATCGGATGGCGGCCAACTCGGATCGCACTGGCGCAGAAACAGTTCGCAACGTTCCGCCTCGTCATCCTCACCGATGGCACGGGCCATGGCGGCGAGGCCGGCAAGACTGCGAAGGAAACCGCGGTTCGACTCGTGGGTCCAGCGGACATAGCCGGATCCCCTCCATCCGTTGGCACGGAGGGTGTCGAGTCCTCGGTGATAGCCGACACGGAACGCGGCGTAGGACTCGACATCATCGCGACCCTCGGTTCCGAGCTCCGCCCAGGCATCGCTCCAACGGGGGTTCGCTGCCACGACTGCAGCGAGGGCTTGCCTACGGCCCTCTTGAGGCATCTGACTTGCCTGCGCAAGAGCATGACGAGCCTCTGCTGGGGCATCGGGAAGAACGGTCTCGGGCGGACCCGATGGGTTCAGACTTACTGGCCGGGAGTCACTCACGCTCTCAGGCTAGAGGGAGCGGGGATGTATTGGGTGCCGAACATCGGCGCGTGCGAGTTCACACGATCGATTCACCAGTTGCGCAAAGTCGTCCGGCCGAACCGAGTGAGCCCCGTGCGGGGCGTTCTCGATCAGCATCACCTCCGAACGAGCCAGTTGCGCATCGAGATGGGATGTTGTCGCAACCCGATGAACCGGCGCGTCGGTGCTCCTGCCGAGGACCACGGGGCAAGCGACATCCGCCAGTTCGAAAAGGTGCGGAGCCGATTCCGAGACGAGCTCGGACTGGAGCACAGAACCTTCGCCGAGACGCTGCGTCCGCGTCGCCGACGGAAGCGCTTCCCACGCTGCATCGCCGATGATCGACCTCATGAAACGCTCGGCCGAAACATCGGGAGCTTCAGTCGCGCCGTCACGCAAAGTGTTGACCCGTGACGAGGACCACGGCATCCACGGGATCGGGCATTCGTGGACGACGAGTGAATCGACGAGATCCGGTCTCGCTGCCGCGGCCGCCAACGCGAGCGTGCCGCCAACGCTGTGCCCCACGACGACCAGCGAACCATCCGTACGCTGCCGCTGTTCTTCGAGGACGTCGATGAGATCGTCGAGATGGGTGTCGAACGTTGGCGTCTCCCCACCATGCGATCGGCCGTAACCGCGCCTGTCGTAGACGATCCAGGAGACGCCGGAAAGGTTGCGGGCACAGCGCAGAAATGCTGCACCCCTGTCCATCGCTCCGTGGACGAACACCACGGTGACCACGGAGGAGGTCAACCGGGTCCCGCAGAACAACCCCGACGCGGTCGTGGAGCGTTCCACCGCGTCTACGGAACCTGAACGATCCGCACGGTGTCGGTGACGCGGCCCTTGAAGAATCCCGATCCACCGATGACGACAACCAGATCCCCGCTGGAGACTTCGCCGGCCTCGACAGCCATGGCCAAGGCGCGGACCGTGAGTTCATCAGAATTTCCGGACATGTTCTCGAGCAGATACGGAGTCGTTCCCCAACTCATCGAGAGCTGGGTGACCGTCCGCGGATCTGGCGTGAATCCGAGGATCTTCGCCCGGGGACGGAACCGCGCAACCGAACGCACGGTGAACCCACTTCGCGAGATGCAGATGATCGCGGCAGCGTTGATCTCACTCGAGGCACGCTGCCCGGCTGAAGTCATCGCATTCGTGATGGCGCTCTCGACGTCGCTCGCAGGAAGTCGATGCAAGGTGGCGAGCCACTGGGGCCACGCGTCGTAATCGAATTCCTCGTCGGCACGCTCTGCGATACGGGCCATGACACTGACAACATTGACCGGATCGACACCGATGGCGGTCTCGCCGGACAGCATCACCGTCGACGAACCGTCGAAGACTGCATTCGCCACGTCCGAAGCCTCTGCCCGCGTCGGTGTCGGAGCATCGATCATCGACTCGAGCATCTGGGTCGCCGTGATGACCGGACGCCCAACGGCGATGCAACGACGAATGATCTCCTTCTGCAGATGTGGAAGTTCCTCGATCGGAAACTCCGATCCCAAATCGCCTCGAGCCACCATGACGGCCCCTGATGCTTCGACGATCGCGTCGAGGTTTTCGACCGCGTGACGTGTCTCGATCTTTGCCACGACCATCGGCCCTGCAGGACTGGGATCCACCTTCAGGCGGTGGATGTCGGCGGCGGTGCGCACGAACGACAATGCGATCATGTCGGTACCGGCCTCGACGAAAGCCTCGGCGAGACGAAGATCTTCGTCGGTCGGTGTCGTCAGACGCAGGCGCTCCGATGGGATGTGCAGGCCCGGTCGTCCGCTGAGACGGCCACCGTGAACGACGCGGATGGGGATCATGTCGCCGACGCGGGCCAGCGCACGAACCTGCACGGCTCCATCACCGAAGACGAGAAGGTCACCTTCCTGGACATCGGTGAGGAGGTCCTCGTAATCGACCTGAATGATCGATTCGGAACTCGCGTCGTTCCCGGGCACGAGTGACAACGATGCACCGTCGGCCAGGATGATTCCGCTCTCGGGCATGTGTCCGACGCGTACCTTCGGTCCCGGAAGGTCGGCGAGGATGCCCACCGGACGACCAAGTTCGGCGGCAACCTTGCGGATCCTGTGGAACCGGTCGAGCGCAAGGTCGAGCGATTCGTGGGACAGATTGATGCGGGCGATGTCCATGCCCGCGTTGATCAGGCCCTTGAGGACAGATTCGCTGTCGGAGGCTGGTCCGATCGTTGCGATGATTTTGGTGCGTCTCGCCATGGCTCAACGCTACCGGTCCCGGCGAAGGCCAATTGCGGTTCACATTCGAATGGCAGCCCGAACCCGACTGGTGCTGACGATTCAGTTGAGTTGCGAGCGCCACTTAGCGGCGACGGCACGGTAATTCTCGGCCATCTGGTCCGGGGACCTCAAAGCCAGCAACTCGAGACGTTCGGCCGCGCAATCGAACGAGCCGAGGGCGGCATGTGCGGATGCCACATCCGCTTCTTCCTCGATCGAGGATCCGGGGATCGATGCTCGCAGCGTGCTGGCCCAGAGCCTCGAACGAAGGTCACGCCTGCTCGCATAGATCGCGTCCAGATTTCCGAGCATGCGCCGCGCCATCCCCCGGGGACCCACCGGATCGAGCATCCCCACCCCGAACGCCCGGTCCGCACCGTGAAGCCGATGGTAGAGATTCCGAACGCCAGCGAGGTCGAGTTCCTGACCACCACCAAACGGATCGATGAAGGACTCGTTCCGATCGTCGAGTCCAACGAGGAAATGACCGGGCAAACCGATGCCGTGAAACCCGACACCCAGGCGGGAACCGACGGCGATCAGGACGATCGAGAGCGTGATCGGAATACCACGCCTCGATGCGATCACGACATCGAGGAGTGAATTGCGGGGATCGTAGTAATTGGTGGAGTTTCCCGCGAAGCCCCTCTCGACGAAAAGAAATCGGCAGATCGATTCAACCGACGAATCCGGACAGGCGCCGGCGAGTTCGTCAAGATCCCGGAGTGACTGGTCGACACAGAGTTCGGGATGAGCATGCTTTGCGATCTCGAGGGCGAGAACCTCGACCGGGACACTTCCGTCCGGCTCGCCGATCAGTTCGATGAATCCATCCGGCAGGCCCACAACAGTGAGGCTATCGGCCGAAGTTCCCGGCCCACACGGGCGGCGGGAACCTTCTAGCTTCTGCACATGGTCGAACGGGAACTCCATCCGTATCTGCAGCATCGCCACCCCATCGCTTTCGCCCACCGAGGCGGAGCCGGAGATTGGCCGGAGAACACACTGCCGGCGTTCGCCGGGGCAGTCGACCTCGGATACACGTATGTGGAAACGGATGCACATGTCACCGCCGACGGGGTGGTCCTCGCATTCCACGACGACCGACTCGATCGGGTCACCACCATGGTCGGTCGGATCAACGAAATGCCTTGGAGCGAGGTCTCCAGAGCCTTGGTCGACAATGCCGAGCCGATCCCGCGCCTCGAGGAGATTCTCGACACATGGCCGAAGATCCGGGTGAACATCGATGCGAAATCCGATGAGGTGGTCGAGCCTCTCGCCCACCTGCTGACGCGGATCGGATGCCTCGACCGTGTCTGCATCGGTTCCTTCTCCGATACCCGCCTCGAACGGTTGCGATCGTTGCTGGGTCCGGACCTTTGCACGTCGATGGGCCCGAGGGCGGTTGCCCGCGTCAAGGCCACCAGCTATCGACTCGGAAATTCGATTCCCCCGGGTGACTGCCTCCAAGTTCCCGTTTCGTCCCGCGGGATTACTCTTGTGGACGACCGTTTCATCCGGAGGGCGAAGGCGATCGGCGTACCCGTTCACATCTGGACCATCGATGATGAATCGGAAATGAGCCGCCTTCTCGACATGGGCGTCGACGGAATAATGACCGACCGACCGTCGGTGCTGAGATCCGTACTCGTCTCCAGAGGCCAGTGGGACGGAGCGGCGTGACCGCATTTCCGTTGACATCGGTCCGACGTTTGCCTACCTTTGACCTACTGTGGCGTTCGTCACACTCCCCTGATCCGGCGGTCGGCTGCGACGGCCCGGCATTCCCCGGAGGCTCCGGTTCTCCGGGAACTCCGGCGCATACACGAACACCCCATTCAGGGCAGGTACGGTACCGGCCAATCACTTCAACGAGGACGACTCACACGGGTATGAACATCGAGAATCACCGATGAGATTCGTTCGCAAGAAGGTTCTCCAACTTGTGATCGTGTTGCTTTCGGTCACTTTCCTGTCGTTTCTTCTCCTGGAACTCATTCCGGGAGATCCCGCCGCGCGGATCTGCGGGCTTGCCGGGTCCGAATGCATCGCCGAAAAGCGTGCCGAGTTGAATCTCGACGATCCGATGCCGGTGCGCTACGCGAACTGGCTCGGCGACGCCCTCACCGGTGATCTCGGACAATCGGCTCGCAACCAGCAACCGGTCTGGGAAGCGCTCAAGCAGCGTCTTCCGGTCACGATCGAATTGCTGCTCTACTCACAGTTCCTGGCGTTGTTCATCGCCATTCCGGCGGGCCTCTTCGCCGCTCAGCGAGCCGGCGGGATTTTCGACAAGGCGTCGACCGGGGTCCTGTTCGCCTTTCTCTGTGTTCCCAGTTTCATGCTGGCTCTTCTGCTGATCCTGATCTTCCCGGTGAAACTCGGTCTTTTCCAGACCACGGGCTACACACCGTTCACCGAAAATCCGTTCAAGAGCTTGGGCTCGCTCTTCCTGCCGGCGGTGACGCTGGCCATGGCGGAGATGGCGACCTACATGCGCCTCCTGCGCACGGACCTCATCTCGACCATGCAGGAGGATTACATCACGATGGCCCGGGCGAAGGGCATGTCACCCCGCCGGGTCCTTCTCGGTCATGCCTTCAAGCCGTCGACCTTCTCCCTCGTGACCGTTGTCGGCCTGAACTTCGGCCGACTCATCGGCGGCACCCTGATCATCGAAGTCATCTTCGGCATCAACGGTCTCGGCAAGTACACCGTCGATGCGATCAACGGCAAGGACTTCATTCCCGTGCAGGGAGCCATCGTCATCATCGCGATCGGTTACGTGCTCATCAACTTTGCCGTCGACATGCTCTACGCCGTCCTCGACCCCAGGATCCGTCATGCCCGTGCCCTCGTCTGAACTGCCCGGTTCATCACAACGCGACAGTTCCGTCTTCGCCGGCAGTGGTGACGCTGCCACCGAGATGGGGCTCGTGTCAGCGGGCATCGCCGCAAACCTGAACGAGCTCCACGCGATAGATCCCGATCAGGTTGCAGGCACCCGTGCGGCCAGGAGACTCGGACCGATCTTCTGGATCGCACTGGGCTGGTTCGGGCTCATCGTTGTCCTCGCCGTTTTCGCCTCCGTGCTGCCACTGAAGTCGCACACAGCCCCGATCGGTCCGCCGCGTCGTGCTCCGAGCGCCAACTGGTGGTTCGGAACCGACGCAATCGGCCGCGACGTCTTCAGCCGGGTCATCTGGGGTGCACGGGTCTCGCTCGTAGTGGGCTTTGCATCGATCGTCTTCGGACTCTTGGTCGGCGGAACCATCGGCGTCGTCTCCGGGTATCTGCGGGGTCGGGTCGAGGCACTCCTGATGGGTTTCTGCGATGTGCTCCTGTCGTTCCCGGCGCTTCTGCTCGCCGTGGCCATCGTCAGCTTCAACGACAGCCGGAGCGTCGTGACCATCTCGCTCGCCATCGGCGTCGTGTCGATCGCCCCGGTGGCTCGTCTCGTTCGGGCCAACACGCTGGTGTTCGCCCAACGCGAGTTCGTTACAGCTTCCCGCTCACTCGGAGCCAGCAACCTTCGGATCATTCGCAGAGAGATCCTCCCCAATGTGATCCCCCCGGTGATGTCGTTCTCGATCATCCTCGTCGCCATCGCAATCGTGGCCGAGAGCGGTCTCGCCTTTCTCGGGCTCTCCGTGAATCCTCCCAATCCGACATGGGGCGGAATGATCTCCGAGGGAACACGGTTCGTCATCGACGGATCGGCTCCGTGGATCAGCCTTCTGCCCTGCCTCGTACTCTTCCTCACCGTGCTGGCTCTGAATCTCGCCGGTGATCGCCTGCGGCAATACCTCGACATCAAGGACGGCGAGTCGTGAGCACCCGACGAAGGATCACGGCGCCCGAGACATCGAGTGGCGTTGCCGGAAACGTCTCGCTTCTCGAGGTCCGGGACCTGCACACGACGTTCAAGACGGAGGCCGGTCCCGTCAGGGCGGTCGACGGTGTTTCGTTCACCCTCGAACGGGGCCGAACGCTCGGAGTCGTAGGTGAATCGGGTTCGGGCAAGACCGTGCTGTCCCGTTCGGTGATGGGACTCCTCCCCAAGCGCAACGTGATCCGATCCGGTGCGGTTCTCTATGAAGGATCCGACATCGTCGGTCTGGATCAGAAGAAGATGAGCGCCATCTGGGGCGCGGAGATGGCGATGGTCTTCCAGGACCCGATGACGTCGCTCAATCCCGTGATGCGAATCGGAACCCAGATCACCGAATCACTCCGGCATCATCTGGGGATCGACAAGTCCGAGGCGAACGAAACGGCGATAGCGCTGCTGTCGTCGGTCGGAATTCCCGAACCGAAGCAACGACTCCGTGAATACCCACACCAATTGTCCGGCGGAATGCGCCAGAGAGTCGCGATCTCGATCGCTCTCGCCTGCGGGCCGAAGATCCTCTTCGCCGATGAGCCGACAACCGCGCTCGATGTCACGATTCAGGCCCAGATCCTCGATCTTCTCGACGAGAAGCAGCGCGAGCGACACATGGCGATGATCCTCGTGAGCCACGATCTCGGGGTCGTGGCCGGACGTACCGACGAGATCATGGTCATGTACGGCGGAAAGGTCGTCGAACAGGCACCGACCAACGTTCTGCTCGGACGCGAGCTGATGCCCTACACCGAGGCTCTGCGCCGGGCGATGCCCCGGATCGAGGATCCGAGCCATACCCGCCTTCAGGCGATCCCTGGTCGACCGCCGAATCTCGTGAATCCCCCCAAGGGATGCAACTTCTCCCCCCGTTGCGCCTACGTGCAGGATCGCTGCAGGGAAGAGGAGCCACCTCTCACCGAAGGTCCGGAACCGGGACATCTGTACCGCTGCTGGACGCCGGTCGGCAGCCCCGAAGCTGACGAAGCTCTGGCCCGCAACAGGGCGGCGGGCGTGAACGTCTCCCTCTCGTCATCCTCCACCCGCACGGCAAGGAACAACTGATGGCCGGTAGCGGCACCGCACATCTCCGGCCCGCCTCCGATGCGCTCCTGCGCGCCGAACATCTGGTGGTCGAGTTTCCTGTCGGTTCGACCGGCCTCAAGGTGCACGCTGTGTCCGACATCAGCCTCGACATCCTCCCCGGTGAAACTCTCGGACTGGTCGGTGAGTCCGGATCGGGCAAGTCGACCACCGGTCGGGCGCTGATGCAGATGCCGCGCTCGGATTCCGGTTCGGTGTTCTTCGACGGGAAGAATCTGAATTCCCTGAGTGGTCCGGACCTCCGCGAAGTGCGGCCATCCATGCAGATGATCTTCCAGGATCCGATCTCGTCGCTCAATCCGCGCCGCAAGGTCGGCGACATCATCGCCGAGCCACTCAGGATCTGGAAGCGCGGTTCCGCAGACGAGCAACGTTCCGAAGTCGACGCGATGCTCGAGGCGGTAGGCATCGATCCGGCGGCGGCCCGCAGTCGTCGTCCGCATGAATTCTCCGGCGGTCAGTGCCAACGCATCTGCATCGCCCGGTCGTTGATGCTCGATCCGAAACTCCTCATCTGTGACGAACCGGTCTCCGCCCTCGACGTCTCGGTGCAGGCGCAGATCCTGAATCTCCTTCATGACATGAAGGAGCAGTTCAACCTCACCATGTTGTTCATTGCCCATGACCTCGCCGTCGTCAAGAACGTGAGCGACAGGGTTGCGGTCATGTACCTCGGCAAATTGTGTGAGGTCGGAACCCCGGATGCCCTGTATGCGCGTCCGGCCCATCCGTACACGGCGAAGATGATCGCCTCGATACCCAATCCGGACCCGAACGCTTCGACAACGATCCCGGATCGCCTCAGCGGCGAGTTGCCTTCTCCTGTGGCTCCGCCCAGCGGTTGCCGCTTCCGTACGCGCTGCCCGTCGGCCCAGGAGCTGTGCGCCAAGGTCGAACCGGTGATGCGCGAGGTCGGACCCGACCACTTCGTGGCTTGTCACTTTCCGCTCCACGATCTGGCCGGTCCTGCCGAGACTTCTGTCGAATTGAGCTGACATTCGCCCTCGGGGATACGTCTGCGCTCATATCCCGGTGTCCGAATGTGCCACGATTACGGGATGGCCAATCCCCCAGCGATGGAAATCGACACAAACACCATGTACCGAGTCACGATCACGACGCCGAAGGGCGACATCGTGATGGATCTCGATCCCCGAATTGCCCCGCAGACCGTGAACAACTTCATCGTTCTCGCTCGCAAGGGCTTCTACGACGGGCTCAACTTCCACCGCGTCGAGCCGGGATTCGTCATCCAGGGCGGATGCCCCGAAGGTTCAGGACGCGGTGGCCCCGGTTACAAGTTCGCCGACGAACCGGTGCAGGGCAACTACCGCCAGGGCGCAGTGGCAATGGCGAATTCGGGTCCGGACACCAACGGTTCCCAGTTCTTCATCTGCCTCGAGGACCTCACCGGTCGCCTGCCGAAGCAGTACAGCCTTTTCGGGCACGTCGTGAGCGGCATGGATGTCGTCTCGACCACGCAGCGAAATGACGCCATGCAAACCGTTGTGGTCGAAGAACTTCCGATCGAAGCCTGACCTACGCGGTCGCGATCAATCCTTGGTCGCGACCGCATTCGGTGTGACGTTCATCTTCGGCTCGTAATCGGTTGCCGCTACGACACGGGCCTCGACTCCCTGCGTAGCCCGCAGTTCCGTGCGGCAGTCGTCGCAGGGTCCATAGAACCGGGCCAGCACGGCACTCCCACAGCGGGGACAGTCGATTTCAAGAAGGTTCATCGTTGACATGCTCTCACGTCAGGCACGGTCGATTCCGGAGCTCAGGGAACATACGCACCGGTCCATGCCAGAGCACTGAGCGCGACCATCCCGCCCGCAAGCCCCATCAGGACGACCCGTTCGAGCTGCTCGCGCTTGAGGAGCACAGCAAGAGTGAGCGCGAGCGGAAATGCATTCAACCCGTAGCGCTCGAGAGAGTTCAGATTCTCGGCGGCCAGAGCGGCAATCAGGACAACCGATGCGAACGCGCCGTACGAAACGGGCCACCACCGGAACGTGAGTACCAGAAGCGCCACGAAGATGATGGCGAACGGAATGTGGAGTCCGTCGCCGAACCGTTCGGCCCCGAACATCTGGGACAGTCCGTCGAAGATCCGCGAGACGGGGTCGATGCTGTCGCCGCGCAGCGGACTCTGCACCGTGAACGGAAGCAGGGCATCGCCGAAATTACGGCCGACCCAGAGCATGTACATCCCCGTGCCGATGGCCGGAGAGGCTATGGACAGCGCTCCGACGACACGTTCTCTAGCGGAGGCATCCCTCCAAACGCGAATCAGTTCGATGGCCACGGGTATCGCAAGCGCAATTCCGAGCGGACGAGTGAGTCCCGCGACAAGACCGGCGCCGACAACCCACCACCATCGACGACTTCGCATCGCCCAGAAGGCGATGACGACAGCCAGAAGCCAGAGCGCCTCGGCGTAGGCCCACGACAGCACGAAGGCTGCCGGGAACAGGCATGTCACCCAAACCGCCCGATCGGCAAGAACAGCGCTACCACGCTCGAATCGGACGAGGCGTCGTATACCGATCGCCAGAGCGAACGATGCAACGTTCGCCACGATGATCAGCGCGACGTCCGTACGACCGAAGGTGATGACGGAGAGGGCTTTACCCAGAAGCGGGAACAGTGGGAAGAAGCGCAAACCTTCGTCGGGAAGCGACGCGTAACCCTGGGAAGCGATGTCCCGATACCAGGTGCCGTCCCAGGCGGTCAGACCTTCACCGAGGGTTGTCGGACGCGAACCCGGTGTGAGTCGATCGCTCGCTGCCACTGCGACGATGAACCCCATGAGCATGAGTCCACGGGCCGTCAGCCATGGAACGACGACGGCGCGTGCGTCATCGACAAGAGATCGCCGCCACGGTGCGGGGCTCATTCAGGAGCCGTCGTAACCGGGTACCACGTCACCGATTCATGTTCGAAATATTCTCCGCCACCGGCAACAAGCAGATCGACTGCCGGCCGTCCGGCCCCGAGTGTTGCGATCAATTTCTCGCACTGACCTTCGAAGGTCTTGTAGGCGGGATTCCAGACGACGAATATCGCCCGGCTCGGTCCGGCCTCGCTGAGAACGCGGTTGGCGAATGCAACGGGATCACTCTGGGCGTTGCGGTTTCCGTAATCCACCCAGTCGACGAACTCCGGCGAGTCGAATGTCGGATAAACGACTTGCTCCAGATTGTCGCCCAGAGCGCGGTTCCCGGACGGTCCGAGTTGATCCGGACAGAAGACCACCAGGTCCGATTCCCGGGAGTTCTCCAAGATGACCCGTGCGGCCTCAGCTGATTGCGACCGGACCTCCATGGCGAACCACAACCCGCCCACGCAAAGACACCCGCAGGTTCCGGCGACGACAGCGAAGCGAATCACCCGGCCTGTGAAACGGGAGAGTCCCGCTGCAACGAGAAGGGCCACCAGGGGAAAGATGATCGCTGTGTAGCGGGTGGCGAAGGCGCTGTTCGTAATGAACGTGACTCCGGAACCGATCGCGAAGGCGACGGCGGCGATGAGGGCTTCCATACGCACCTGCGGACGGGTCCGCATGTCGAGTTCGATCGTCCGGGTCGAGGTGGCCCGACCGAATACGCCGAGGACGATGGCGATGCAGACCAACATGAGAACGAAGACCGCATCCGAATACAGGCCCGAGCCGAAATCCTGCAGCGTGAATCCGAGAGCTGCGGTCGGTCTTGTGGCCGCTGCCCAAGGAGTGCCGGTGTTCGCCGCCTGGTAGAGCATCGTCGGCAACCACGGAAGGAAAAGAGCGCCGCCCACCGCGATGGCTGCGATGACCTTCAGCGAGATCGTCCGGGCCTGCGGGGATGATGGTTTCCAGACCGTCCAGACGAGCACGAGACCGAGCGCCGAGAGCAACCACAGGCTCCAGTAATGGGTGTAGAGCAGCGCTGCGGTCACCGCAGTCAACCCGACCAACCGACCGAGACCGTCCTTGCCGGCTCGAACGATGTCGTCGACGAGCAGATAGCCCGCCAAGACGAGGAGCATGACCAACGAGTACATACGGGCTTCGTCCGAATAGCGGATCGCGAACGGCGACAGCGCCACCACAGCGACACTGATCCATCCGAGCAACGATCCGCCCCGGCGGCGACCGGCAACCCAGGCCAACGGAAGCGCCAACAGGCCGAATACTCCGGAGAGGGCACGAACAGCGAAGTCCCCCTCGCCGAACAGTTGCATCCACACGTGCAGGATCGCGTAGAAGAACGGTGGGTGGCCGTCATGGCGCAACGCCTCGACCATGTCCGAGAACGGAAGGGCCGAGATGTTGACGGTGAGAGCCTCGTCGAGCCAAAGGGGCGACCGGCTCGCAAACCTGAGAATCACGCCAACCGCCACCGCCACCACGCCGACGACGACGATCTCCGTAGGTGCAGCGGAGGACTCGGATGCGGTTCCGGGGACTTCCGGGTCGGCATTTGGCATGGCGGGAGACTACAGCCGCCCCGTCAGGCCAGAGAGGAGCCTGAATCAGCCCTTTGGCGGGAACCCTTCACTATGATCGTCCCCGTTCCCAGTTCGAAAGCGACGTGATGACAGTTCCTGCCGAAACCCCCGTGCAAGCATCTTCCGACTCCGGAATTGTGGTGATCGGCGCGGGTCCTGCCGGACTCACGGCCGCCTACGAGCTCGGCAAGGCCGGTCGCACGTGCACGGTCCTCGAGGCCACAGACATGGTGGGCGGAATCTCGCGGACAGTTGAACGCGATGGTTGGCGCTTCGATCTCGGCGGACATCGCTTCTTCACCAAGGTCGTCCCGGTCACGGAACTGTGGCACGAGATCCTCCCTCCCGAGGATTTTCTCCTGCGCCCGCGCATGAGTCGGATCTATTACGACGGCAAGTACTTCGACTATCCGCTCAAGGCGTCGAACGCTCTCAAGAATCTCGGAATCATCGAGGCGATTCGCTGCGTGCTGTCGTACTTCAAAGCACGCGCTTCAACCATCGTGAACAACAAGCTTGGCCGGGGAACATCGGAGGACAGCCTCAAGGACTGGATCACCGCCCGTTTTGGCAAGCGTCTTTACGATCATTTTTTCAAGACATACAACGAGAAGGTCTGGGGCGTTCCTGCCAGCGAGATCCAGGCCGATTGGGCGGCACAACGCATCAAGAACCTCTCGCTCTGGACCGCCGGCATCAACGCACTCGTCGACGCCGTCCCGGACTGGGTGCCTTTCATGAAGAAGGGCAAGGCCACCGACGTGACCTCGCTCATCGAGGAGTTCGAGTATCCGAAGTTCGGTCCGGGCATGATGTGGGAAGCGTGTCGGGATCAGGTTCGAACCGCCGGTTCGCCGGTGC
>CAEZUP010000021.1_pt1 | contig 23193 bp, 23 predicted proteins | sample 7264511 | NCBI WGS metagenome assembly CAEZUP01 (sample SAMEA6813833, study PRJEB35770) | uncultured Microthrixaceae bacterium | biome: Freshwater; feature: Freshwater reservoir; material: water | place: Czech Republic | collected 2016-04-20 | depth 0.5m m
CGCCAGATGCAGGGCCGCAACCCGAACGCCCAGGTCAACGCCCAGCAGCAGATGATCATGAAGGTCATGCCGTTCTTCCTGCCGGTGATCTCGTTCGGACTTCCCTCCGGCCTTGTCCTCTACTTCGCCGTGTCGAACCTCTACCGCATCGGGCAGCAAGCGTTCATCTCGCGGAGCATCTACGGCGTGACCGGCCCGGACGGAACCAGTTCCTGGAAGCATCTGTTCGGATTCGGCTTGGCACCGAAGGCTTCGCCGAAATCGAAATCGTCCAAGGCCATTCCGGCAAAATCTCGGCCCGCCCCCAAGGGCGCGGCAAAGAGCAAGGCAACCGCCAGTGCGGGCGCCGTCAAGGGTGGCCGCACGGCGCCCGCAAAAACCAGTTCTCGAGGGAACAAGGGCTCGAAGACCCCGGCGAAACCGCCGACACGTCCTCAATCGGCTCAGCCGACCAAGCCCGTATCCGGAAGTGGAGCAGCAGATGCTCCCCCGCCGATGCAACCTCGGGCGCGCAAAAAGAAGGGTTAGCCCCGTGGAGTGGGTAGAAATCACCAGCAAAACCGTCGAGGAAGCCAAAGAGGCTGCTCTCGACCAGTTGGGCGTCGACACCGATGACGCCGAATTCGAAATTCTCGAAGAGCCGTCCCGTGGTCTGTTCGGAAAGACCCGTGGCCAGGCCCGGGTTCGGGCCCGGATTCGTCCGACCCGACCCCGTCCCAAGGTGGAACGCCGCGATCGTCGCAAGCGAACCGGAACCAAAGAGGGTGGCAAGGGTCGCAGTGGCTCCGCGTCCACCTCAGCTCCGACCGAGGAGTCGGGCGATTCGAACGCAGACGAATCCACCGAAGCAGCACCGGCCAAGAAGCAGACCGAGCGCAAGCGGGCAACTGCTCCCAAGGCAAAGACTGCCGAAACCGGTACCAACGAGAAGAAGTCCGACACTCAGGGAGCAGAATCAATGACTGACACCGACGTCGACATCGTCGCCCACACGGCGATCGTGTCCGAATTCCTCACCGGCCTCGTCGAGGCATTCGGCGTGACCGGCCAGGTCGAGTCCGAATCGATCGACGAGGACACCGTCGAAATCCGCATCGATGGTCAGGACCTGGGCATTCTTGTAGGCCCGAAGGGCAACACCCTCGCCGCCATTCAGGAACTTTCCCGGACCGTTGTGCACCGCAAGGTTCCGGGCCAGGCGGCCGGTCGTATTCGTCTCGACGTGGCCGGCTATCGCCAGCGCCGACGCGAGGCCCTCGAGCGGTTCACGCAGAATGTGGCCGAAGAGGTTCGCAGCGGAGGTGTGCAGAAGGCTCTCGAGCCCATGAATGCCGCCGATCGCAAGGTTGTCCACGACACTGTGAACGACATCGATGGCGTTTCCACTCTGTCGGAGGGCGACGAGCCCCGCCGACGAGTTGTGATCATTCCGGCCTGACCCGGCCGGTTCTTGTGTAGGTTCAATGGCCCCGCTTCCAAGCGGGGCCATTGTTGTTTCCGGGCTCACTCGGAGGGAGGCGTACATGGATTCGTCAACAGGATTGCAGATGGCCCTGAATCGGGCTCGCCGCCTCGGAGTACTCGGTCCCGGTCCCATCGAGGATCACATCTCGCACGCCGGGGGATTCATGGCGGCACTCGAAGAAGTGCCCGTGGGCTCGGTGATCGTCGATCTCGGCTCCGGTGGCGGAATACCCGGTCTCGTGATCGCCGATGCCCGCCCCGATCTCCGTCTCGTTCTTCTCGACGCCCTCGAGCGTCGGGTTGCGCTCCTCGAGGAAGCCGTCGAGGCCCTGGGCTGGGATGATCGGGTGATCGTTCTGCACGCCCGCGCCGAGGATGTGGGCCGTGATCCGGCATGGCGGGGAACGGTCGATGCAGTTACTGCCAGGCTGTTCGGGCCGCCGGCGACCGTCGCCGAATGCGCCGCTCCCCTTCTCCGTATCGGTGGCGTGCTCATTGTGAGTGAACCCCCCGAGCAAACCGATCGCTGGCCGATTGACGGCTTGGCGGAGTTCGGGCTCGAACCGGCGGACAAGTCGCCCGCCGGGATGCAGGTTCTGCGGCAAGTTGAACTGTGCCCGGACAAGTATCCGCGGCGAGTGGGAATTCCGGCCAAGCGGCCCCGCTTCTGACAGAAACCCGGTTGGCCCCGGGGTGCCGAATGTTTCACGTGAAACATCAGGGTTCGGGATTTCGTGGAACAGACGCTCAAGCGATCGGCGGCCGGTCATCGATGGGCCGGACGCACGACAGGGTTGGGAGCGAAGTGGAGCGGCCGGCAGGCCGGGGCGGACTCCCCTGCCTCGATACGAAGACTTGTCGGGGGATGAGGCGAAATTTCTGCCCGGCCCGGCCTCGCGCCGCCCGGAATCTGAATCGGCAGCAAGCACGATCTCTGGGGTTTCGGGGCGTCCGGAGTCGGCGATGCCTCGGGATTGCCCGAACCCTCTCGGGGGCGGAGTGTTCCGATTGGGAATCCCGGAAGGGGATACCGTCAGCGGGCGCGGATCTGTTCCGGGAGAGGGCTGGCCGGTTCTCGGCCCGACCGACCGTTGTTGCCTCGGGATATTTCGATGGTGGTGTCGGAGGTCGGAAGGAGGCCTGCCAACCGCGATGGGCATGAGTGGCTGGCCTTTCCCCCGAATCCCCTGCCTGGCGATCCGAAGATCGCCTGATTCCGTTTTGTTCGGCAGCCGATCATCACTGGGAACCGCCCGATTGGCGACAAGTCGGTCCCACCGAGAGGTGGCGGCCTGGTTCGCGGGGGAGAGCGCTGTCGGGAGCGGGTAATTTGTGGGGCCGCAGTGTGATCGCGTGCCGGGCAGAACTCCGGCTTGCCGGGAATACCCGGTCACTCGCTACCTCCCGATCGATGACGGATAAACGTCGGGGAGAGTCCGGACGCACTGACGGCTTCGGATCTCCGATGTTTCACGTGAAACACGTGGAATGGCCATTTGCGCGGGAATTCTTCGTGTTTCACGTGAAACAGGCCGAACGATCCTTGACCCCGGTGGAGAAGGGGGGCAGGATGGCAATCACTCGCCACAGACCCATCGGGACCCTGTGGCGCTCCGCGGTTCGCCCGCCTGAGTTCGAGTTGGGATGCATGACACCTGAAGATGCAGTATCCGAGTCCGATCCCGCTGTATCAGCGGTCAAACTCCCGGACAATCTGATGGAAGTCGGGGCTGTCGTTGAGGGCGGCAAGCCGATTTCCTCCGGCCGGGAGCTTCCGCGTGTCATCGCCGTCGCCAACCAGAAGGGCGGCGTGGGAAAGACCACCACCGCCGTGAACCTCAGTGCCTGTCTGGCCGAGCTGGGTTACCGGACTCTGGTTATCGACCTGGATCCGCAGGGAAATGCCTCGACCGGCCTCGGCATCGATCCCCGGGCTCTCGATGTCTCGATGTATGACGTTCTGCTCCAGGATCTTCCCCTCGAGGACTGTGTCGAGGGGACAGCGGTCAAGAATCTCTTCATCGCTCCCGCCAGCCTTGATCTGGCCGGTGCCGAGATCGAACTGGTGCCCGCATTCAGTCGCGAGCTGAAACTCCGGACCGCGATCAACTCGGTCAAGGATGATTACGATTTCGTCCTGATCGATTGCCCGCCTTCCCTCGGGTTGCTCACGGTCAATGCTCTGGCCGCTGCCACCGAGGTATTGGTGCCCATCCAGTGTGAGTATTACGCCCTCGAAGGACTCGGGCAGTTGATCCGCAACGTGGATCTGGTCCAACGGAGTCTGAACCCGGCCCTCGAAGTGAGTGCGATCGTGCTGGTCATGTACGACGCCCGCACGAAACTTGCCGATCAGGTGGCAATGAATGTCCGTGAGCATTTCGGCGAGAAGGTTTGTCGCCAGATCGTGCCCCGGACCGTACGATTGTCGGAGGCTCCGTCCTTCGGACAGCCGATCATCATTTTCGATCCGAGTAGCCGGGGCGCCATCGCCTATCGGCAATTGGCCAAGGAGGTTAGTGGTGGGACGCCGCAGCGGGTTGGGTAAAGGTCTGGGATCACTGATCCCGACAACGGAACGTTTGCAGGACAGCGATGCGCAACTTCGCGAGCTCCCGATCTCGGAGATCATCGCGAATACGTATCAGCCGCGGAGTTACTTCGACGAGGAAGCTCTGACCAGTCTCACCAGTTCGATTCAGGCGGTCGGTGTACTTCAGCCGATTCTTGTCCGCGAGGTGGGCCCTCAGCAGTACGAACTGATCGCGGGCGAGCGTCGCTGGCGCGCGGCACGACGGGCCGGTCTTCAGACCATCCCGGCGATCGTTCGCCCGACCGAGAACGTCACCTCCCTCGAGCAGGCACTCGTCGAGAATCTGCACCGCGAGGATCTCGGCGTCCTCGAAGAGGCCACGGCCTATCAGCAACTGGTCGAGGAATTCGGCCACACGCAGGACGAAGTGGCCAAGCGGGTAGGAAAGAGCCGCTCGGCGGTTTCCAATACCATGCGTCTTCTGCAACTCTCGCCCGGCATCCAGAAGATGCTCAACGACGGCCAGTTGTCGGCGGGCCATGCCCGTGCCTTGCTGGGAACTCCCGATCGGGCGTTCCAGGAAGCGTTGGCCAAGGACGCGGTCAAAGAGAGCCTCACGGTTCGCGATGTCGAGGAACGGGTGCGACTCCATGACGGCGATGAGGCCCGGTCGGAAGTGCCGGAGACCGGAAAGCCGGGCTCCCGGGTTCCGACGATGCGCCCCGCCGCCCTGCTCGAACTGGAGAACCGACTCTCGGAACAGTTCGACACGAAGGTGCAGGTCACGATGGGAGCGAAGCGGGGGCGGATCGCAATCGACTTTGCGACCCTCGAAGATCTCGAACGCATCTATCGAGTCATTGTCGATGGACCGGAGTCCAGCGACTGATTCAGGTCTCGACTATGGACCAAAACTGTTGGTTGAGGTTCCTCACAGGCTGTGGAGAAACCTGTGGTCAACCTTACGGGGCGCGGTGATCTGACGATCCGTGTCCAACCCTCGACTTCCGTCCGGGATCAGCAATCCCGGCTTGTGGATCAGCCCTGAAGGAAGGGGCGAAGATCGTCGAGGAGTTGGCCTTTGCCTTTGGCTCCGACGATTCGTGCCGACTCCTGGCCGTCCTTGAAGACGATCATGGTCGGGATGCTCATGACGCCGTAGCGCCGGGCGATGTCGGGATTGTCGTCGACGTTGAGCTTCGCGACCTTGAGGACTCCGACCTGCTCGCCGGCGATCTCTTCGAGGATCGGGGCGATCATCTTGCACGGACCACACCATTCGGCCCAGAAATCAACCACGATCGGTTCGGTGGACGAACCGATCTGCTCGTCGAATGTTGCGTCGGACAGTGTGGCGATGTTTTCAGACATGATCCCTCATTCAGGGCCGGTGGATGCCCTCACGATAGCGGGGACAGCAGGCATTCTGGTGCAACCAGCACACTCCGGACAATCAACTCACACTTGTGCATGATTATGCACCCAAGTGGGTGCATATGTTCATGGTCGGTCGCCAACGATGTCGGCGACCGGTAGCGACGATTCAGTGACCGCCCTGGCTTTCGAGCCAGCGTTCGGCGTCGATGGCAGCCATGCAACCGGAACCGGCAGCCGTGATGGCTTGCCGGTACACATGGTCCTGGACATCGCCACACGCGAAGACGCCTTCGACGTTCGTGTGGGAGCCGGCGTGGGTGAGCAGGTAGCCGTTGTCTTCGAGATCGAGTTGGCCCACGAAGAGATCCGTGTTCGGGCGATGCCCGATGGCCACGAAGATGCCCGTGACCGGGAGTTCGCGCTCGACACCGGTGATCGTGTCGACGAGGGTCATGCCGGAAACGGTCTGTTCACCGTGAATGGCGGAGACGCCGGAATTCCACTCGAAACGGATCTTTTCGTTGGCGAAGGCCCGGTCCTGCATGATCTTCGAGGCCCGCAGCTCGTCGCGGCGGTGGATGATGGTCACGGTCTTGGCGAACTTGGTGAGGAACAGCGCCTCTTCGAGAGCCGAATCGCCACCGCCGACGACAGCGATGTCGTGATCGCGGAAGAAGAATCCGTCGCAGGTGGCACAGGTCGAGAGTCCGTGGCCCAGGAGGCGGGCTTCTTCGGGAAGTCCCAACATGAGCGACTGGGCACCGGTCGAAACGATGACTGATTTTGCCCGGTGGGTGGGTTCGGGGGCGGTCGGATCGCCGATCCAGACGCCGAACGGCGAACTCGAAAGATCCACACGGCTGACCTTGTTGGTGAGCACCTCGGTCCCGAAGCGAAGGGCCTGTTCGCGGAAACGACCCATGAGCTCCGGACCCATGATGCCGTCCGGCCATCCGGGGAAATTCTCGACCTCGGTCGTGAGCATCAACTGGCCGCCCGGCTGATCACTGGTCGAGGACAGTTCGCCCTCGATGAGCAGGGGTTCGAGATTGGCGCGGGCGGTGTAGATGGCGGCGGTGAGACCGGCGGGACCCGAGCCGATGATGATCACGTTTCGGACATCGGACGATTCAGACATGAAGACTCCGGAGTTGGGGGGAACGATGAGTGGCGAGGGGAAAGCAGGTCAGCGCTTCGAGGAATTTCCGGTCGCGGCAAGGCTCTGGTTGCGCCGACGGAATACGACGGCCCCGACCGCCACGAAGATGATTCCGAGGACGAGATAGGGGAGCCAGACGCTCGAAGGGAGGATCCGGTCGAGGAGCCGGATGGTTCCGATGATGGCGAGTACAACGACGGCGGAGCCGATAGTTCCGATGAAAACCCCGAAAACAAGGGCTCGGGCGACGACGATGAGCGGACCGGTGGTCCGATCCCGCACGGTCTCGACAACGTTCACGATCGTGTCGGCCGCCTGCGACGGCCAGTCACCCGAACTGCGCGCCGGACGAGGTCCGGACGGGGGAGTCACGCTCGGTTGTGTGTCATCGGGCCCGGACGTCTCCATGAGGCCAAACCCTACCTGTCGGCACGACTCCCGATCCCGATCGATTCGAAGAATGGATGGCCGGCGCTCGCCGATTCCGACGAGAACAACGTCTCCCCGAGTTCGGTTCCGGCAACGAGGAGTGCGAGCAACAGAAGAACGAGAACGATCACGAGGACCAGTACGAATGCGTAACGGCCCCTGCCTCGCCTCCGAACGGCGGTCGGCACGGCGGGTTCCGGATCGAACAGGTGGCCGAGAAGATCGTCGCGGTCGACCACGATCGTGGAGTCCACGGAACTCGCCGCCGCGGCCGGGCCATCGAGTGCTGCGGCCAGAAGGGCGGCGCGGAAATCGTCCGCACTCTGGAACCGGACCGCCGCAACTCGTTCGAGTGACCGGACGATGGCCCGGTCGAGATCCTGGGGAACGTCGTCGACGAGGGTCGATGGTTCAGGAGCGTCGCGGTGCAACCGGGCGAGAGCGAGTGCCGCGGGATTGTCGGCCCGGAAGGGTGGTTGGCCGCAAAGTGCCTCGTAGAGCACGGCACCGAGGGCATAGATGTCGGTTCTCCCGTCGATGGGACCCCCCTCGACCTGCTCGGGCGCAAGATACTTGACCGTGCCAAGTAATTGGGAGGTGCGGGTCGAATCGGCCTCGCCGAGGACCTTGGCGATCCCGAAATCGGTCACCAGGACGCGACCGTCATCGGACAGGAGGATGTTCGCCGGCTTGATGTCGCGGTGGATGATCCCCGCCCGATGGGCGCACGAGAGCGCCGACGCGACCTCGGCGCCGATGTGAACGACCTCGACCGGTTCGAGTCGCCCGCGTTCGTCGAGATAGTCGCGCAGGGTTCGACCGCGGACGAGTTCCATCACGAGCGCTTCGACGCCATCGTCATCGCAGGTGTCGAAGATCGCAACGATCGAGGGATGGGCGAGGCGGGCCGCGGCCACCGCTTCGGCGTGGAATCGCGAGCGCAGCGCGGGATCGGTGGCGATGTGGGCGTGCAGGATCTTGACCGCGACGTGCCGACCGAGAACCTCGTCGGTCGCCGACCACACCTCGGCCATTCCGCCGCTGGCGAGATGGGTGTCGAGTCGATAGCGACCGGCCAGCACCTTTGATTGGAGCGGAGGTCGGGAGGCGTTCACCGCTGTCGTGGTCGAACCGTCATTGTGAACGCAGGTAACACATGCCGATGACTCCGGGTCCCCCATGGGTCCCGATGACAGCGCCGATCTTGCCGACCCGGATCGAGGAACGCGGATGGCGGGATTCGATCATGGTCAGGAATTCTTCGATGTCATCGGCCTCGCCGTGGAGGATCGAGAGCTTCTCGACGCTTTCCTCAGCGAAGAGTTGATCCCGCATCCATTCGAGGGCTCGCTTGCGGGTGCGTTGCTTGCCGGCTTCCTCGACCGATCCATCGACGATCCGGATGATGGGTTTCACGGACAACATCGACCCGAGCAGGGCTTTCGCGCTGCCGATCCGTCCGCCCTTCTTGAGGTTGTCGAGCGTGTTCAGTGCTCCGTAGATCTCGGATCGGGGAATCATCGCCTCGACCAGTTGCTGGATCTCGTCGGCCGATGCGCCGGCCTTTGCCGCCTGTGCGGCCTCGAGCACCATGGTGCCGAGTCCTCCGGTGAGCGAGAGGCTGTCGATGACCCGGACGTCGAATTCGTCCTTCATGGACGCGGCGGCGTTGCGGGCGGACTGGACGGTCGCCGACAGTTCGCCGGAAAGATTGATGCAGATGACGGCCGATGCGCCGGCATCCTTCGCGGCCCGGAACTCCTGCTCGAATCGGCCCGGCGATGGTGCCGCCGTTTCGGGAAGGAGGCCGGTGCTGGCCATTTTTGCGTAGAACGCCTCGACGTTGAGTTCCTCGCGGTCGATGAACTCCTCGGATCCGAACCGGATGCTCAACGGCACGACGCCGACGCCCCATGCAGTGGTGTCGGCCTCTGAAAGATCGCACGAACTATCCGTGACGATGTGTACTCCGGTCATCGATCCCCCAGCGTGTTGAGTGTGGGGAGGAGCGTACTAACCGTGCGGGTGGTCCTCGGGGAACTCGGCGGTGGCCGGCATCAGTTTTCCGGCCCGACGCGAGGTCCGGAAGTGTCGGATCCACCACAGGAGAAGGAACAATCCGGCGCCGATCGAGATGAAGAGTCCGAATCCGGAGACGGAAGTGGAACGCACGGTGAAGCGCGTGGACGCTACGGGGAGGGCATTGTCCGCGCTCCGGATCGCGACGTCGAGCGGAAAGGCGCCCGAGGCCTTGGTCGTGACGGCGACATCGATCCGGGTGGTCGTGGCCGGTTCGAGCACCTGATCGAGCACGGGTCCATCGGGGAAATCGAGTTTCGGACTGTTGAACACGATCCGCACTCGGGCGCGGACGGACAGACGGTTCTCGATCGTGAGCGGAATGAGTCCCGAACTCGAGGTCAGCGTCACGACCTGCTCGGCAGGAACCACGATCTGGGAGGTGATCAGCGCCGCCTGGGTCACCGCGTGGGCGAGCATTCCGCCCTGCTCCTCGGGGTCGAGCGTTGCGCTTCCGGACGAAAGGATGGTGGCGGAGATCGGGTCGACGAGTTCGGGTGAATCGGGGACCAGGGAGCGGACGCCATCGAGGAATATGCCGGCTGCGAGCAACTGGTCCGGGTACTCGCCGAGGGAGAAGGGCTGGTCGGATTCGAAGGTGCGCACGAGGGTGGTCCTTCGGCCATTCGTCGTTCCGAGAGCGGCATCGGTTGCGAGAAAGAGGTCACTGGCGGTGACGGGGGAGATCATCGGAGCGCCGACGGCACCACTCCCGGCCCCGCTTGAGTCGGCCAGTCCGGCCAGGAAGGTGTCGAGGGCGACGGGGTCGGCGTTGTCGGGAAGGACCACCGCAATGCCGCGGGCCGCGCCTTGTTGTTGGAGGTGCACCATCGCGAGTTGGGCCAGAGCGATGTGGCCGGCAAGCACGGGATCTTCCGTGGCGGCGAGGAGTTCGGCGATGCGTGAATCCGAAGCGATCGCATCGAGGAGGTCACCGGTGCCCGTCCGCACGTCGAAGCGTTGGGTGAGCGTCGCTTCATCGGAGCGATCGTTGAGTGGGTCGAGGCGATCCGACGGAACGAGAACCGATTCGACACCGTTCCCGCGGAGGACTCCGAGTGCATCGGGAGTGATCGACGGGTCGAGAAAAGCGATCCGGCCGTCGGGAGGGGATCCCAGCAAGGCGCCGACGGTGGCCGCACCGCCGGCGAACTGGGTGCCGAAGCTCGAGTCCAGACCGGAAGCAACCCATGACCCGGCGGGTATCGGCGCGTAGGTCGACCCCAGAAGTTGATGGCCGGGAGCGGGTACGCGCAGAGGTTCGAGAGGGTCCTCCGCGTTGGTCCGCGACGTCAGAAGTCGGAGGGTCTGCGGCGATGGGAGGATCGTGAAGCGGACGGTCGGGTACTTCCCCACGACGGCGATGCGCCGGGCGGCGGCCTCGGCCTCCGGATCTTCGAGGTAGGGGCTTCCGTCGAGGGCGGCGGCGACCGGCGCATCGAGACGGACGACGGCGCCGACCGCGAGTGTCGGGGCCGAGGCTGTTGTCGCCCCGAGCCTCACGAGGTGCGTGACGAGGCGACCGCGGTTCTCGCCATCGGGGCCGGTGGCCCGGATGGCGACGGGGTACACGCCCTTCTCGAAGAGGACGAGCCCGTCGGTGGGCGTGGGATAGCGATCCCCCAACGGAATCGAGACGGTGAGCCGCCCGGTTGACCCGGGATCGAGTTCGGAGCGGTTGCGTTGGGGCGTGGAGAACAGCACCCCGCCGAGTTGAGTGCCGCGGGCGGTTTGGAGGAGTTGATCCCGGGTCGAAACCGGGTTGTGGACGTTGAGCGAGAACGTCGTGTCCGACGCGGCGCCCGGGGCGGCGAACGAAACGGTGAACGTTCCGGTGGGTCCGACCCAACTGGACTGATCGATGATCGTGAACGTCTCGGCCGGCGCCGCTCCGGTCTGTGCTTCTTCGGTCTGGGCCGAACCGGACCGCGGGAAGACCAGCGAACCGGCGACCGCCAGGCAGAGCAGCACCGCCAACATGGCGAACGGCCGTTGGAACCGGATGATCATGGCTCGACCCGCATTCCGAGATCGAGACGGAGGACGGCCAGTCCCGCGGGCTCGGGAACGAATCCGAGATGGCGGTAGAGGGCGAGGGCCCGGGTGTTGATCTCCTGGGTGTTCACAAGCACGGAGGAACATTGTCGTCGGTGGCACCAGCCGAGGGAATCACCAACGAGTGCGGTGCCGATTCCCCGCCCGTGGACGGCAGGATCGACAGCGAGACGCTGGAGGTAACCGACCGTGCCGGCCCGTCCGGTTATGTGATAGCCGACGATCCTGTGACGAAGCGTCGCCACCCGGAAGCGGGAATGGGGAGTGGCGATACGGGCGTCGAGAAGACTCGTCTGATCGAACTTCCAGAACGAATCGAATGCTCGCCCGTCAACGTCGAGAACTTCGACAACATCGGAGTTCCTCCCGCGGCGCAGGTGGATACCGGCAACGCGCGGGCCGGGAATGTTGCGGACCGGGTGACTCAGGAGATGGAGGCGCTCGTGCACGACGAACCCGATGTCGAGGAAGGGAGATTGTTCCGCCGATGTCATCGCCGGTGTGAGGACGGCGGCGAATCCGGCTGACCGAATGTCGTCGAGGGCGCGTTGGAGCCCCCGGATCGTCGGTGTCTGACCGGGGGACGGACTCAGAAAGGCGATCGACGGATCACCCTTCCATGGCCGGACCCGCAGCCGATCAGCACCACCAGTGATGGTGTTCGGTCGTCGCATGGTGATGGGAGGAGACTACGACCACGCTGGCGCCGGTAGCCTCCACGCCCGTGATACCTGATCGACTTTTGCCCGTACTCGAACGAACCGCGCCGCTTGCCGAACGGTTCACCGCAGCCGGGTATCGGCTGTACCTCGTGGGAGGTGTGGTCAGGGACCTGCTGCTCGACCGGGACATGAGTTCCGGGCGCGACATCGACCTCACGACGGACGCCCTTCCCGCCGACGTCAAGAAACTCGTGGCCGGATGGGCCGACTCGGTGTGGTCGCAAGGGGAGCGGTTCGGAACCATCGGTTGTCAGACCGACGGCTGGACCTTCGAGATCACCACCCATCGCGCCGATGCCTACGATCCGGACTCGCGCAAGCCCGACGTCGTCTTCTCGGACCAGATCGAAGCCGATCTCTCCCGGCGCGATTTCACGGTCAATGCCATGGCGCTCTCGTTGCCGGATCCGGTCCTGATCGATCCCCACAACGGGGCGGCCGATCTGGCCGCCGGCCGCTTGCGGACGCCGCTCTCGCCGCAGGAATCGTTCTCCGACGATCCCCTCCGGATGCTTCGGGCCGCCCGGTTCATCGCCGGGTACGGGCTCGAACCGGATCCGGAACTCGTCGCCGCCGTCAAGGAGATGGCCGATCGGCTCAAGATCGTTTCGGCCGAGCGGATCCGGGATGAATTCGACAAACTGCTGGTCGTCGAGGATCCGTCGCCGGGCCTGTGGTTCCTCGCCGACACCGGTCTGATGGATCAGTTTCTTCCCGAGTTCTCCCGTATGCGTCTCGAGCAGGATCCGATTCATCGCCACAAGGACGTGTTGACCCACACGATCGCTGTTGTCGCGAATACGCGACCGGAGCGACTCGTCCGCCTGAGCGCGCTCTATCACGATGTCGGCAAACCGCGGACCCGTGCAATCACCGACGGCGGCGTCTCCTTCCATCATCACGAGGTCGTTGGCGCCCGGATGACCCGCGAGAGGATGAAGGCGCTGAAGTACTCCAGCGACGACGTCGAGCGCGTGAGCCGCCTGGTCTTCCTCCACCTCCGTTTCCACACCTACAAGATGGGCTGGACGGATTCGGCGGTCCGCCGGTTCGTCCGCGATGCCGACGATCTGCTTCCGGAGTTGATCGAACTCACGCGGTGCGATTGCACGACCCGCAACGAGCGGAAAGCCCGGGAACTGTCGCTCCGCATGGATGAGCTCGAGGCTCGTGTCGCCGAGTTGCAGGCGAACGAGGAACTCAAGGCAATGCGCCCGGATCTCGACGGCAATCAGGTGATGGCGCACCTCGATCTCGGTCCCGGACGCGATGTCGGGAACGCACTCGACTTCCTCCTCGAACTTAGGCTCGAAGAGGGTCAACTGGGCGAAGAAGAGGCGACTCGTCGACTCGATGCCTGGTGGGCCGAGCGACAGGCCAAGGGCTAGACGCCTTCTTTTTTGCCCCGCATGACGAGCGTCGGCGGAACGGCGCGCATCGCCTCGGCCCAGAAGGGGGACGGCTGCGCGCTCTTCTCGCCGATGGGCTCGAGGAGTGCATCGACCCGGAAGTTGGCCCGACCGAAGGATGAGAACAGGTCGGCGATGGAGCGCGGGTACACGGTTGCGTCTCCCGCCGATCGGGGTGAGCGGTCGGTGTAGGCGCGGTTGAACCGAACCGAACCCGGAACCGATTCGTCGAGGGCCACATAGGCGGGATGCGGGAAAGAGCACACGAAATGCGATCCGGTGTGGAGAACGCGGTTCACCTGACGCAGGACGCGGTCGAGGTCGTCGATCCGGCTCAGTTCGTAGACCGAGAGCGCGACGTCGATCGTGTCGGCCCGCACGAAGGCCAGTTCGGCGAGATCACCGTGATGAAGTTCGAGCTTCACCTCGTTGGCATCGGCGAGGACCCGTGCGGCTTCGATGTTCTCGATGTGCGTGTCGACACAGATGACCCGGGCGCCTTGCAGGGCGAGGGTGACCGCAACATGACCGCGACCCAGTCCGAGCACGAGGATGCGCCGTCCCTCGCCGGTACCGAGGAGTCGGAATGTCGACTCGTCGGGGATGTCGGGGCCGTAGGTGACGACATCGAGGGGAAGCGGCATCGTGCCGGGAAAAGACGCGGGAGATGGTCGATTGCTCTGCACTGATCCGAAGTCGCTCACCGTCGCAGTCTTCCCCGGTTGCCATCCCATCCGGTGGACCGATTCCGATCGCGGTTCTTTCGCCCGATGCTCTCGCTAGCCTCGCGGTCTGTGAGTTTCAGTCAGGGTTCGTTGCGAGGTGGAGGGTCGAGTGCCCCGGGCGAGATCGATTATCGCCTCGCGCGCCAACATCTCATCTCCGAGTTCCGCAAGGGCCGTCTGGCCCAGCATGAGGTCTGCGATGCCCATCCCGAACTGATGCGGGCAGCCCGGGAGGTGGCCAAACCCACGACCGAGGCCTGCCCGATCTGCGAAACCGGAAATCTCGTACTGGTCTCCTATGTTTTCGGCCCGCGGTTGCCGAGCCACGGTCGTTGCATAACCTCGGCGAAGGAACTCAAGAGCTTTGCGAAGAGCAAGGACGAGTTCGCTTGTTATGTGGTCGAGGTCTGCCCGAGTTGTCGCTGGAACCACCTCGCCCGCACGTTTCTGTTGAATCCGGCCCGCTCGGCCTGAATTTCCCTCCCCCAACATGGCTTCCGACTCCTCCGGTACAACCGGCTCCCGATCCCCTTCAGGGGCGAATGGATCGGCCCGCGCCCCCAAGCGAACGGGCCGGAAGGCGAAGGGCGCGCGCCCGTCACTGTTGTGGCGGATGCGCCGACCCCTGTTCGCCACGGGTCTGGTCAGCGTGCTCCTGTTGGCCGGGGTCGGCTACCTGTTCACCCAGGTTCCGCTGCCCGACAAGGATCCGCCCCAACTCCAGACCACGTTCATGTGCGCATCCGATGTCCGCACGGGCTGCACGGCCGACAACTCGATCGCCCAACTCTCGGGGGGCGTCGATCGCATCTCGGTCACCTATGAACAGATCCCGGCGGTCCTGATCGAAGCGGTGCTCTCGGCCGAGGACCGGACGTTCTACGACCATGGGGGCGTCGACCCGACCGGCATCGTCCGGGCGCTGTGGGCGAACGTCCAGAACCAGGGCGTGTCCCAGGGCGGTTCGACGATCACCCAGCAGTACGTGAAGAACGTTTACCTCACGCAGGAGCGGACGCTCACCCGCAAGATCAGGGAAGCGGCGCTGGCCGTCAAGGTCGAGCGGGAACTTCCGAAGCAGGAGATCCTCACCCGCTACCTGAACACGATCTACCTGGGTCGCGGGGCCTACGGCGTCGAGGCCGCGTCGCGCGCCTATTTCGGCAAGGACGTCGGTGCACTCACGTTGCCCGAAGCCGCCTACATGGCTGGGCTCATCCGGGCGCCGGAAACCGCCGACGCCCAGTTGCCGGCCACGAGCACCAGAGCCGGTTCCAACCGGGCCACGGCCACCCAGCGCCGCAACTCCGTCCTGCGGTCGATGGTCGAGACCGGAGCGATCACGCAGGCCGATTACGACGTGGCGTCGACCGCCGGCTGGGACAACGTTCTCGTCCGCAGCGACCGGAAGAACTTCGGCGATGTGTCCCATCCCGAGTGGGGCACCGAATATTTCATCGATTACGTGCGGCATTGGCTGACCACCAAGGGCGGCTTCACCGACGCACAGGTCTACGGCGGGGGTCTCCGCGTGTACACGACCCTCGACATGGAGGACCAGGGAGCAGCGGCCGAGGCCATCACGTCGACCCTGAACCAACCGAATGATCCGGCGGCCGCTCTGGTGTCGATCGACGACGAGGGCGCGGTGCGCGCCATGATCGGCGGACTCGACTTCAACGGCGACGGGAAATACTCGAAGGTGAATCTCGCCGTCGGTGCCGAGGGTGGCGGAGCGGGTCGGCAGGCCGGGTCGGCGTTCAAGGCCTTCACGCTGGCCGAGGCCATGAACCAGGGAATCCCGCTGAGCAGGGTCTACGACTCCCCGGCCCGGATCGTGATCCCGAAGGTCGATGCCGGCAAGGACTGGAGCGTGGGCAATTACGCCGATGCAGGACTCGGCAGTCTCGACATCACGTCGGCGACGATGCGCTCGTCCAACACGGCCTACGCGCAGATGATGATGGACGTCGGGCCGGAGAACGTCGCCGCCCTTGCCCGGGAGATGGGGATCACCAGCGAACTCAATGCGGTACCCGCCCTCACACTGGGCACCAGCGAGGTTTCGGTGCTCGACATGGCCTCCGGTTATTCGACGCTCGCCGACAACGGCGAGCACATCGTTCCCTCGGTGGTCACGAAAGTGACCGACGCGAAGGGCAACGTCCTCTACGAGAACAAGATCTCGCGCAAGCGGGTGCTCGACGAGAAGACGGTCCAGAAGGTCGATTGGGCTCTCAACCAGGTCGTCGAGGGCGGAACCGGCACCGGCGCGAAGATCGGTCAGCCGGCGGCCGGCAAGACCGGAACCACCGAGAACTACCGCGATGCATGGTTCGCGGGTTTCACCTGCAAGCTCACGACCGCCGTCTGGGTCGGCTACCCCGACGGCAGTTTCATGAAATCGGTGCACGGCATGTCGGTGACGGGCGGATCGTTCCCGGCGACCATCTGGCGCAAGTACATGACCGAGGCGACCAAGGGTCTTTCATCGTGCCCGTACGTCCAACCCGATTACCAGGCCGACACGGGACCGAACGACACCGCGGTGACTTCGACGACCAGCAAGCCGTCGACCACGACGACGACCCGACCCGGGTCCTCGACCACCACCACCAGACCGTCGACCACGACGACGACCAGACCCTCGACGACCACGACGACGAGCTCGACCTCGACCACATCGACCACCACCACGGTGGTGCCCTGAGTCACTCCGGACTTCTTTGCCGCCGCCCGCGGCTGGTACTAGCGTTTCGTTTGAACCGCCGGTAGCCGAGGGGCACTGGACGGTGAGGAGGCTTCGATGAGCGCACGTTTGACTGTGCCTTCGGTGCAGGGCCGAAAGGTCCGCCGAGGGGATGTTCCGCTGGTTATGGTCACCGCCTACGACGCCCCGGGCGCCCGTATGGCCGATGCTGCCGGCATCGACATGATCCTTGTCGGCGATTCCGTCGCGATGGTCGTTCTCGGCTACGACGACACGCTTCAGGTCACCGTCGACGACATGGCGCATCACACCGCGGCCGTGGCTCGGGCCAAGCCCTCCTCACTGATCGTGGCCGACATGCCCTGGATGAGCTATCACGTGTCGGTCGAGGAGACCGTGCGCAATGCCGCCCGCCTGATCCGGGCCGGCGCGCAAGCCGTGAAACTCGAGGGAGGCCGGAAGCGGCTCCCGATGATCGAGGCATTGATCGACGCCGAAATCCCGGTGATGGGCCACATCGGTCTCACGCCCCAGTCGGTCAACGCCATGGGCGGGTTCAAGGTGCAGGGTCGCGAGCACGATGCCGCCATGGCCCTCGCCGACGATGCGAAGGCACTCGCCCATGCCGGATGTTTCTCGATCGTGATCGAGGGTGTCCCGGATGTCGTGGGGCAACTGATCACCGATTCCATCGATGTGCCCACGGTCGGCATCGGTGCCGGTTCGGGTTGCGACGGTCAGGTTCTCGTGTTCCACGACGTGCTCGGCATCGAAGATCGCGTCCTGCCCAAGTTTGTTCGCCGGTACGCCGACCTCGGGGCCGAGGGCGTACGCGCCCTAGGGGCCTATGCCGACGATGTCCGCACCGGGCGTTTCCCGTCGGCGGCCGAGAGCTATCACGTGAAGACTCCGGCCACCGAGACGCTGGGGCTCTACGGCAGTCCGACCACCCTGGGGTGAAGTCGAAGGCGTCGGCTCTCGTCCTGGTTCTGGGCCTGATCACCGGACTGGCTTCGTGCGGTTCGACGAGCGGGCCGCCCACCACAACTCCTGCCGATTCCGCCGGAACGTTGGTCCCGGCATCGGGGCCGGTTGCTCCCGAGGGATTCCGCGCCGTCACCCTGGTCGTCACCCGACCGGACGGAACGGTCATCGAACTGTGTGTCTGGCTGGCCGACTCCCGGGAACTGCACCGCAAGGGAATGACGGGGATCACGGATCCCGACCTCGGAGGCAAGGCGGGCATGCTCTTCCGGTTCGAGGAGGACACGACCGCTACGTTCTGGATGAAGGACACGCTGCTGCCCTTGTCGATCGCATGGTTCGACAGCGACGGGGCCTTCGTCTCGAGTACCTCGATGGAACTATGCACCGCCGATCCTGCGTCGTGCCCGAAATATCCGCCGACCGGCCCGTTTCGGCTGGCACTGGAAACGATGAAGGGGCGGCTGACCGAATTGGGGCTGGAACCGGGATCGCGGGTCCGAATCGGAGAGTCCTGCTGAATCGGGCCGAACCGCTCTTGGGGAAAACCCCTCGGGTCCGGTAGGGTTCGCAGTTCCAATTTAGTAGCCCTGCCCCGTGCTTACGGGGCCCCGACATCCCAGGGGGATGTGGGTCCAGAGGGAGGTCTGACTCGTTATGCGAGTTTATGAACTCATGATCATTTTTGATGGCGATGTCGAAGACACCGCTGTCAACGAACATCTCGCGAATGTCGGCCGACTTGTTGAAGTCGGCGGCGGCAAGATCGCCAAGACCGACCGTTGGGGTCGTCGGCGTTTCGCTTACGAGATCAACCACAAGTGGGAAGGCATCTACGTCGTTCTCGAAATCGTGACCGAAGGTCGCGATCTTCACGAGGTCGAGCGTGTGCTGCACCTCGCGGACGATGTTGTCCGCCACAAGACGATTCGTCTGCCGGAGAAGGAAGCCACGCGTCGTGGCCTCATCGGCGAGACGGCCCCGGCTCAGGCCGGGTAGCGCCCAAGGAGAATCCGATGGCGAATGGAAACAACGTCACAGTCGTAGGCAACTGCACCCGTGACCCCGAACTGCGTTTCACCGCAGGCGGGCAGGCGGTGGCCTCGTTCGGCCTCGCAGTGAACCGACGCTGGCAGAACCGTCAGACCAATGAATGGGAAGAAGCAGTTTCGTTCTTCGATGTCACCTGTTGGGCTCAACTCGCGGAAAACGTGGCTGAGTCGATCACCAAGGGCAGCCGTCTCATTGTGAGTGGTCGTCTCGACCAACGTTCCTGGGAGACCCAGGACGGCGACAAGCGTTCGAAGATTGAAATCGTGGCTGACGAAGTCGGCCCGAGCCTGACCTATGCCACCGCGCAGGTCGTCCGCAACGAACGCCGCGAAGGCTTCGAAGGCGGAAAGAGCAGCGGCGGCGGCGGAGGCGGCGGCGGATCACGCCCCGCACCGTCCAACAATTCCCCAGCTGGTTATGACGACGAGGAGCCCTTCTGATGGCCAAGGCAGCCCCCAAGCGCGGAAAGAACAAAGACAACGCGCGCCGCAGCAAGAAAAAGATCAGCCTGCTGACGCAGGAGAAGGTTGATTACGTCGATTACAAAGACGTCAACATGCTCCGTCGTTTCATGTCTGATCGCGCCAAGATCCGTGCCCGTCGAGTGAGCGGCAACGATTCCCAGCAGCAGAAGGAAATCGCCCGCGCCATCAAGAATGCACGCGAAATGGCGATCCTTCCCTACACGAACCGTGTCACCACCCAGCGTGGCGGCGGTCGTGACCGTGGAGACCGTGGAGAACGTGGTGATCGTGGCCTGCGCCTCGAGAACGCCGAGCTTCCGGATCGCCCGACCGGAGAAGAGATCGAGATGACTGCAGTCGAACTCGAGTTCGCAGGCGATGAGCTTGTGGCAGTCGAGGTCGACACCGAAACCGTGGAGGTCGCAGAGTGAAACTCCTACTTCGTTCCGACGTCGAGGGTGTGGGAAAAAAAGGTGACCTTGTCGAGGTCGCCGACGGTTTCGGCCGTAACTACCTGCTCCCCAAGGGTTTTGCCATCCTTGCCTCCAAGGGTGTCGCCGCACAGGCCACCTCGATGCGTCGCTCGCGCGACATGCGTGACGCTGCCGATCGCTCGGCTGCCGAGGAAATCGCTTCGAAGCTCGTTCCCGCGATCATTGCGATCTCGGCCCGGGCCAAGGGCGAAGGCGAACTGTTCGGTTCGGTGAGCATCACCGAGATCGTCGAAGCCGTGACCGCCCAGACGGGGATCGAACTCGATCGCCATCTGCTCGAGGTCGGCGAGCCGATCAAGACGACCGGAACGCACAGCGTCTCGGCCCGTCTGCATCCCGAGGTTCAGTTCCAGATCACGGTCGAGGTTTCGGCCGCCTGATCGTTGTCGACTGAACAATCTGTTTCTTCGAGGGGCCGGTTCCGCCGGCCCCTCGAAGCGTTTTGCGGTGCATGTGTGGTGTCGAAATGGCTCCGATCGAGCATGTTTCCCCAGCGTGTGGCCATACCGGGTGCGTTTGATGTCCACAGATATTGACCCGGTTCACTGTCACACCCCACACCTAGGGTGATGCCTTGGTGCACAAGGGATCGCCCCTTCGAGTTCCTCCACAGCCCGGCGTAGTTATCCACACACAATCCACAGGTGTATCCCCCAAAAAAGAGGGGTTGTTCCCCTACCGATCCCCAACCCACCTGGGGAAGGATTCACGAGCCATGAGTTTCCCTGAAGACGATTCCCGCAACTCCCGCCCGGCCAACGTCGGTCGGGTCCCTCCCCACAACCTGCAGGCCGAGGAGTCCCTCCTCGGTGCCATGTTGCTGTCCAAGGAGGCCATCGCCGTGGCCTCGGAGATTCTCGATGCCGAGAACTTCTACAAGCCCGCGCACGGCCACATCTACGAGGCGATCACCTCGTTGTCAGCCGCCGGCGAACCGGCCGATCCGGTCACCGTCGCCGACGAACTGCGCCGGGCCGGCCTCCTCGACGCCATCGGCGGTCCGGCCACGCTCGTGACGCTCCAGGCCTCGACTCCGGCCATCTCCAACGCCGGTCGCTACGCCGCCATCATCGAGGAGCACGCCCTTCTCCGGCGCCTCATCGGTGTGGCCGGTGAAATCGCGGAGATGAGCTACGGGCTGCCCGACGATGTCACCAAGACCGTCGATCACGCCGAATCGCTCGTGTTCGAGGTCGCCCAGCGCCGGGTGACCGATTCGATGGCTCCCATCCACGATCTGTTGACCACCAACCTCGATCGCCTCGAGATGCTCTACGACAAGGGTGACGCCATCACCGGCATGCCCACGGGGTTCGCCGATCTGGATGATCTCCTGTCCGGCCTGCAGCCCAACGCCCTCTATGTCGTCGGCGCCCGTCCGTCGATGGGCAAGACGGCACTGGCCCTCGGCATCGCCTCCAACGCCGCCATCGAGGCCAACCGCCCGGTTCTGGTGTTCTCGCTCGAAATGGGCCAACTCGAACTGACCCAGCGCCTTCTGTGTTCCGAGGCCCGGGTCGATTCCCGCAAGGTCCGCAACGGCAATCTGAACGAGGCGGATTGGGGCAAGATCGCCCATGCCACCGGCCGTCTGGCCGAAGCACCCATCTGGATCGACGACAATCCGAATCTCACGATCATGGAGATCCGGTCGAAGGCCCGCCGATTGCGCAGCCGCCTCGGCGATCTCGGTCTCGTGGTGGTCGACTACCTCCAGCTCATGACGGGCCGATCCAATGCCGAGAACCGTCAGGTCGAGGTTTCCGAGATCTCTCGTGGGCTCAAGATCCTCGCCCGCGAACTCGAATGCCCGGTCATCGCCCTGTCGCAGCTGTCGCGTCAGCTCGAGATGCGGGCCGACAAGCGACCGATGCTTGCCGACCTGCGCGAGTCGGGCTCCATCGAACAGGACGCCGACGTCGTGATGTTCATCTACCGCGACGATGTCTACAACCCGGATTCGCCCGATCGTGGCACGGCCGAGCTGCTCATCAGCAAGCATCGAAACGGCCCCACCGGCGTGGTTCGTCTGGCGTTCCTCGATCACTACACGAAGTTCGCCAACATGGCGAAGGGCACCTAGGCCCCGACGATCAGTCGACTTCGTCGACCACCCGGGAGAACCGCGGCTTCGCCCACAGCGCGACATAGACCAACGCCACCAGCATCGGAACCTCGATGAGCGGTCCGATCGTGCCGGCCAGGGCCTGCCCAGATGTGATGCCGAACACGGCGATGCACACGGCGATCGCGAGTTCGAAATTGTTGCCGGCCGAGGTGAAGGCGATGGACACCGCGTGGTCGTACGCGAACTTCATCCGGTACGCAGTCACGAAGGACACGCTCCACATGATGGCGAAATAGAACAGGAGCGGAAGGGCGACGCGGATGACATCGAGAGGATTGTCGGTGATCTGGTTGCCCTGCATGGCGAAAAGGCACACGATCGTGAACAGCAACCCGTAGAGGGCGACAGGCCCGATCCGGGGCAGAAACTGCTCCTCGTACCATTCGGTTCCCTTGCGCCGCTCACCGATCTTGCGGCTGAGATAGCCGGCCAGAAGCGGGATCCCGAGGAAGATGAGGACGGAACGGGCGATCGCCCACGGCGAGACGTCGATGCTGGCAGTGTCGAAACCGAGCCAGCCGGGGAGCACACTCCGATAGAACCAGCCGAACGCCGAGAACATCACGATCTGGATGATGGCGTTGATGGCCACGAGCATCGCCGCCAGTTCACGGTTGCCGAAGGCGAGGTCGTTCCAGATGAGGACCATGGCAATGCATGGCGCGATGCCGACGATGACGAGTCCGGTCCGCAGTTCAGGCTGATTCCGCAAGAAGAGCCAGGCGAGGGTGAACATCACCAATGGTCCGACGAACCAGTTGAAGACGAGTGTGACGCCGATGGCGCGCCCGTCGGTCACCTCGTTGCGCATTCGCCCGTATCGAACCTTGGCCAGCACCGGATACATCATCGCGAGGAGACCGATCGCGATCGGCAGGGAAACCGTGTCGATCTTCAGCCGATCGAACACGCTGGCGATGTCGGGGAAAATGACTCCCAGAACAAGGCCGACGGCCATCGCGAGTCCGATCCACAAGGGAAGGAATCGGTTGAGGGTGGAGAGCCGCCGAGCGGGAGGTGCCGAAGGTGCCGAAGTGATCGTCACGGACTCAGCAGCAGCCGGACTCCTCGGCCTTCCGGCCGAGTGAAACAGGCGCGGCCGGCTCCGGAGCGCAGCACATGGCGTTGTCGCTGTCGGATGTCTCGTCGGACATCTGATCCGAGTCTCCGGTCTTGACGTACCACTCCCACTTGAGGGCGTCGGGATCGATGACCCAAGTCTCGACCTTGGTGGCGTAACAGCAGATCGTGTCGTCGATGCCGGTCGTGTCCAGTCCGTCGCCGGTCAATCGCGCTTCGGCTGCTTCGACCTCGGCCGCGTTGTCGGTCTCGACGCCGAGGTGATTGATCGTTCCGCCCTCGGCGCCTTCGAACAGCACGAGCTTGAGCGGCGGATTGGCGATCGCGA
>CAEZUP010000022.1_pt1 | contig 23070 bp, 20 predicted proteins | sample 7264511 | NCBI WGS metagenome assembly CAEZUP01 (sample SAMEA6813833, study PRJEB35770) | uncultured Microthrixaceae bacterium | biome: Freshwater; feature: Freshwater reservoir; material: water | place: Czech Republic | collected 2016-04-20 | depth 0.5m m
ATCGGCGACAAGGTGTCGCTTCGCCAGTTTGTCGGCGGTTCCCGGGCCGATGGCGGCAATGCGCACGCCGGCAAGATCTCGCCCGTCGCGCAGAAGGTCACAGAACCGCGATGCGCCATTTGCCGACGTGAGAATCACCCAGTCGTATCCGGCAAGATCGGCAACTGCAGCTCGAAGAGATGCTCCCCCGTCCGAGGGATCGACGATCTCGATCGTCGGGATCGAACGTGCATCGGCGCCGGCCGACCGCAGCCGATGCGTGAGCGCCGACGACTGATGACGCGGGCGGGTGACCGCCACACGCTTGCCGAACAACGGACGCGATTCGAACCACGACAACTCGGTTGCCGCTACCGAACCGATCACGATCACGCTCGGCGCCTCGAGTTCGAAATCGCAGAGGGTCGCCAGGGTCGCCCGAACCGTGCGCTGCTCCGGCCGGGTCCCCCACTGGACGGCAGCGGCCGGGGTTTCGGGAGCGAGGCCACCCGCGAGCAGTCGGGCCACGATCTTGGGCAGGCGTCCGATGCCCATGAGGATGACGATCGTTCCACCGACGCGGGCAACCGCTTCCCAATCCAGTTCGCCGCCCTTGTCCGGATCCTCGTGTCCGGTCACGACGGTGAACGAGGTCGACGAATGCCGCAGGGTGACGGGAATCCCGGCATAGGCCGGCACGGCGATCGCCGAGGAGATCCCCGGGACCACCTCGTACGCGAGACCCGCCGCTTCGAGGGCGGCCGCTTCCTCGCCGCCGCGGGCGAAGACGAACGGATCGCCGCCCTTGAGACGGACGACGTTCAGCCCGGTTCTTCCCCGTTCGACGAGAAGTTCGTTGATGTCGTCCTGCGCCATCACCGCCCGGCCCGCGCTCTTGGCGACACTGATCCGCTCGGCTCCCTCCGGCGCCAGTTCGAGGAGGGCACCCACCGACAACCGGTCGTAGACGACCACATCGGCGGTGGCGAGCACCTCGGCACCCCGAAGGGTCAGCAATCCCGGGTCGCCGGGCCCGGCGCCAACCAGATAGACGGTCACGGGGCCGAGCCTAGGGGTTCCCTACCGGGGCTCCAGATTCCGGGGTGACCGAATTCTCAGCGAGTCGGGTTGTGCAAATCGGATTTAGCACTAAATTGATATTGCCCATTGAGCCCAGTGGACCTTCTTTTATCGGAGGCATTCATGGAGTCATTCGTTGTAAATGCGGAGCGCCCGTCCTGGATGGAGGAAGCGGCATGTAAAGGCCGCACAAACCTCTTCTTCGGCATCGCGGGTGAACGCCCCGAGCGTCGGATCCGGCGCGAAGCGAGTGCACGCAAGGTGTGTGCGTCGTGCCCCGTCATGGTTCCGTGCCGCGATCTCGCCCGAGACAACCGCGAGAACGGTTTCTGGGGTGGCGAATCGGAAGAGGAACGGGCGATGACCGGTCATGCACCCCGCTCGATCAGTCGCCGCGCCGTGCAGGAAGCCGCTGCCCGAGCGTCGTGACAGCCGCTGCGGTCAATCGGACGGAGTCTCGTCCCTGACCGCGGCGTAGGCCGCGAGTACCCGTGCCCGACTTGTCGCCAGATCGACAACGGGTGACGGATAGTTGTCCCCGAGGATCACACCTGCCGCCGCGAGTTCGAGCGGTCCGACATCCCAAGGTTCGTGGATGGCCTTGTTGCCGAGTCCGGCCAGCTCCGGGATCCAGCGCCTGATGTAGTCGCCCCCAGCGTCGAAACGTTGGCCCTGAAGCACGGGATTGAACACCCGGTTGTAGGGAGACGCGTCGGGACCTGTGCCGGCGACCCATTGCCAGTTCCCGACGTTCTGGGGAACATCGGCGTCGACGAGCAGATGACGGAAGAATCGCTCGCCGCGCCGCCAGTCGATCAACAGGTTCTTGACGAGAAACGATGCGGTGACCATGCGGACGCGGTTGTGCATCCACCCGGTCGCCAACAACTGGCGCATGCCGGCGTCGACGAACGGGAATCCGGTCCTGCCGGTCGACCAGGCCTCGAAATCTTCTTCGTCGTCGCGCCATGCGATCGCCGCATACCGGGGCTTCATGGGGGCGCTGACGAGCGAGGGTGTTGCGTGGAGAAGGTGGGCGTACCAATCGCGCCATGCGAACTGGCGAACCAGAGCCGCCCGACCGGGGGTCGCCGTGCCGATGACGTCGGCAGCCGTGCGCGGCGAAATCGTCCCGAAGCGGAGATCCGCCGAGAGTTCCGACGTGCCGGTCATCGCGGGGAAATTGCGATTGTCGTCGTACCCATCCGCTCGTTCCGCTGCGAGTTCGAGTCGGGCGATTGCACCGATCTCGCCGGGGAGGGCCGCATCCCCCGCCAACCCTTCGACCAACGGGTAGGCGACAGCAGCGACGGGAAGAGCTTCACCGGCATCCGCCACGAGTGCGGCCGAACCCGGGGTCGGCCACGGGAGCCAGGGAACCTTCTCCCAAGCCCGGTGGAACGGCGTGAAGACCTGCGAGAGGCCTCCGGCATTCGTCTTGACCGAACCGGGTTCGTGGATCAGCGTTCCCCATTGCGCGTTCCAGTCGATGCCGTTGGCCCGGAGATCCGCCTTCACCGCAGCGTCCCGCGCCGTCGCGTAGGGCGTGACGTCCTCGTTCACGTAGACCGTGCCGACACCACGCGCCAGCGCTTCGTCGACCACGATCGTTCCCGGATCCCCGATGCGGATGAGCAGGCGGCCACCCGCTTCGGCAAGGCGGGCATCCAGAGCGGCGACGTCACCGAGCAGACGGGCCGCCCGGAACTCCCCCGCCTTGTCGAGCAGCGCCGGGTCGATGACGAAAAGCGCAACAACGGTTGCGTGACCGTTCGTGGCTGAAGCCCAGGCGGGATTGTCGTCCAGTCGCAGATCTCGACGGAACCAGACGAGGCCCAGATCGCCGGACATCGATCAGGCGATCGGTCGGCCGAAGGGAAGCGAGTCGCGCCAGGTGAGCAGGAACGCTTCCGCCGATTCGCAGGCGCCGAGCAACGGACCCAGAGGATGATCGAGGACCTGCCGAAGCACGTCGTCCACCAGTGTCGCCGCCGCTGCCGCATCCGGAGCGACAACATCGCCTTCGTCGGACCACGCGGCAAGATGCCCGCCGGTCGTGACGAAATCGGGAAGGACGACCACGCCGAGGCGGCCGAGCATCGCAAGAGCCTTCGCCGTCACCGGAAGGGGTCCGTCGGGGACGACGAAACGGGCCTGGACGCCGGCGGCGGCACCGTCGCCGATGACACCGACCTTCGAACCGGCGATGAGAACTCCGACGGGAGCGCGCAGCACCGCGTCGGCCGAATCGACCTCGCCGAGTTCCGCGACGAACGCCGCCCCGTGCGTAGTCCAAGCCTCGGCCAACGCCACCGGATCGAACCCGGCATCACTGGAGATGGTTCCGGTGGCCGTCGAGATACCCGTGATGCGGGCCCCGCGCGAAACCAGATCCAAAGCGAGGGCAGGGCCGTTCGCATCGAAACCTTCGATGGCCACGGAGCGATCGTCGCAGGCATCGAGAACCAGTCCGGCGGCGGAAGCCACACCGGCCGTCCGCAGAGTCTGCCGCGATTCCCACCACACCCCGGGGCGGGGATCATGCGATCGGAGTTCGAGGATTTCGTTGTCTCCCAACCCGCGTGCGGCTTCGAGCATCAGCGGTTCGGCACCCTCCGCCGACGCATCGGCGACGAGTTCCGCGACAAACGCCGCTATCGCATCCGGACGCGTATCGCCGGGAGCGTTGATGCCGGCGGACGCGCCGGACACCTTCCGGCCGAAGGCGGCGAACTGGTACGTCTGCGAACGGGCCAGCCACGTGGCCCCGTCGACCAGCAGTTTCGGAGCGAGTCGGACGATTCCGGCGGCAGGAGCGTTGTCGAGGTCGCGTACGACAAAGGCGTCTGTGGTGGTGAGCTTGCGTGTGGTCACCCGACGATTCTCGCATGGACCCGACACAATTCGTGAACGCAAGGGCCCGGTTGATCAGAGAGGTCCGGTTGTGCGGAAGACTGTTCGGATGGAAGACACCATCGACGTCGTCATCGAAATCCCCCGCGGAAGCAGGAACAAGTACGAGGTCGACCATCACACCGGCCAGATCCGCCTCGATCGTCGACTTTTCTCCGCCACCACCTATCCGACCGAGTACGGCTTCATCCCGAACAGCCTCTCCGAGGACGGCGATCCGCTCGATGTCCTCGTCCTCACCGAGGACCCGACATTCCCCGGATGCTGGATCAACGTGAGACCTGTCGGCGTCATGTGGATGGAGGACGAGGCCGGCCCCGACGCCAAGATCGTCTGCGTCCACCACGTCGAACCCCGTTGGCGCGACGTGCACGACATCGATGACCTCCCACCGGAGACGCTCGCCGAGATCAAGCACTTCTTCACGATCTACAAGGATCTCGAACCCGGCAAGTTCTCCGTGATCGGCGAGTTCCAGAACCGCGAAGCGGCCTGGAAGGAAATCGCCGCGTCCCTCGCCCGACACGTTCCCGCCGCCCACGCCTGATCGGCAGTCACCCACCGGCTAGACCGTTCCCATGTCTACCGGCGGATCAAACAGGGCGATTCTTGCTGCCCTCGCGGCCAATCTCGGAATCGCGATCGCGAAATTCCTGGGATTCCTGTTCACGATGTCGAGTTCCATGCTCGCCGAGAGCGTGCACTCCTTTGCCGACACCGGCAACCAGATTCTCCTTCTGCTCGGAGGCAAACGATCCCGCCGGCATCCAACACCGATGCACCAGTTCGGATTCGGCCGCGAACGGTTCTTCTGGGCCTTCGTCGTCTCCATCGTGCTTTTCACCCTCGGTTCGGCATTCGCACTGTTCGAGGGAATCGAGAAGATGCTCCATCCCCATGCCATCGAGTCGGCAGGGTGGGCAATCGGAATTCTCCTGGTCGCCATCGTCCTGGAGGGATTTTCCTTCCGGACCGCCATCCACGAGGCCCGGCCGGCCAAGGGTTCCGCGTCATGGCCGATGTTCATCCGGCATTCGAAATCACCTGAACTGCCCGTCGTGATTCTCGAGGACTCCGGTGCGCTGATCGGACTCGTGATCGCACTTACGGCGGTGATTACCGCCGTCGTCACCGGGAACCCATTTTGGGACGGAGTTGGCACCACTGCGATCGGCGCATTGCTCGGCGTCATCGCCGTCGTTCTGGCCATCGAGATGAAGAGTCTTCTCATCGGTGAGGCGGCCAGCTCCAGTGACCAGGACGCCATTGCCGAAGCGATCCGGACGTCGCCGAGGATCGTGTCGCTCATCAATCTCCGGACCGAACACATCGGCCCCGAAACCATCCTCGTGGCGGCCAAGGTGCAGTTCGACGAGTCCCTCACGATGCGCGAACTGGCCGACGTCGTCGACGGTGCCGAGGCCGCCATCCGCAGGGTCGTACCCACGGCAACGAGGATCTTCCTCGAACCCGATGTCGTGCGCGAGCGGGAAACAACGACCCTTCCCGGCCACTGAATCCCCGATACCCCCAGTTCAGGGCCTTTTTATCGAAATCCGACCAAAAAGGTCGACTTTTGGACCCGGGTTTGTAAAATGGCCCCTCCGATCACATCCGCGATCGGATCGACAACCCGCGTATCAACAACCCGCGTATCAGCCCTGGAGGCTTACGAGATGGCCCTTCGACTTGGCGACATCGCCCCCGATTTCACCGCCGACACCACCCAAGGCAATCTGTCCTTCCACGAGTGGAAGGGTGATTCGTGGGCCGTCCTGTTCTCCCATCCCAAGGACTTCACTCCGGTCTGCACGACCGAACTCGGGACCGTGGCCAAACTCAAGCCCGAATGGGACAAGCGCAACGTCAAGCCCATCGGCCTCTCGGTCGACCCGGTCGATTCCCACAAGAAGTGGGAGGGCGACATCGAGGAGACCCAGGGTCAGGCCGTCAACTTCCCCGTCATCGCCGATCCGGACCGCTCCGTCGCCGATCTCTACGACATGATCCATCCGAACGCCAGCGACACGATGACCGTCCGATCGGTGTTCATCATCGATCCGGCCAACAAGGTTCGCCTGATCCTCACCTATCCGGCCAGCACGGGACGCAACTTCGACGAACTGCTCCGGGTCATCGATTCGCTCCAGCTCACCGATGGCTACAAGGTCGCCACGCCGGCGAACTGGACCGACGGCGCCGACGTCATCGTCTCCCCCGCCCTGTCCGATGACGAAGCGACCGAGCGTTTCCCCAAGGGATTCACCAAGCTCAAGCCGTACCTGCGCATGACACCGCAACCGAACAAGTAATCGGCAACCGAACACGCAATTCGCAGCGGGGCAGGCACAACGCCTGCCCCGTTGCGCGTACAAGGTCGTAGAATCCACTTTGTGAACGCTCCCCTCGTGCCTCCCACCATGACCGACGCCGCCGCCCGCACGGTGAACCTTTCCAAGGTCTACGGATCCGGCGAAACCGAGGTCAAGGCCCTCGATGACGTCACGATCGACTTCGAACGCGGCAGATTCACGGCGATCATGGGGCCATCCGGCAGCGGCAAGTCCACCCTCATGCATTGCGTCGCCGGCCTCGACACCATCACGACGGGTCAGATCTTCGTCGGCGACATCGACCTCGGCACCCTCAACGAACGGCAGCTCACGCGCCTTCGCCGCGACACCATCGGCTTCATCTTCCAGGCGTTCAACCTGATTCCTACGCTCGACGCACTCGAGAACATCACCCTGCCCATGGACCTCGCCGGCCGGTCCGCCGACAAGGAATGGCTCGACACCATCGTGGCCACTGTCGGCCTCGGTGACCGCCTCTCGCACCGGCCGAGTGAACTCTCCGGAGGGCAGCAACAGCGTGTCGCTGTCGCCCGCGCTCTGGCCAGCAGGCCGGCGATCGTGTTCGCCGACGAACCCACCGGCAATCTCGATTCACGCGCCGGCACCGAGATCCTCCAGTTCATGCGCACCGCGGTCGACACCTTCGGCCAATCCATCGTGATGGTCACGCACGATCCCACTGCAGCGAGTTATGCCGACCGGGTGGTGTTCCTCGCCGACGGTCGCATCGTCGACGAGATCCAGTCGCCGACAGCCGAAGCGGTTCTCGACCGCCTCAAGCGTTTCGGAGCCTGACGTGCTCAAGGTGACCCTGCGGGGGCTCATGGCCCATAAGGTCCGGCTCATCGCCACGGCGATCGCCGTCATTCTGGGGGTCGCGTTCATGACCGGCACCCAGGTGCTCACATCGAGCATCAGCGCAAGCTTCGACAAGGTCTTCGCGGATGTCTACGCGTCCATCGATGTCGTCGTCCGTTCCGATACCAAGATCGAGACGCCGTTCGGTGCCGAACGTACGCGGATGACCGACGAGGTCGTTCCCGCCATCGAGGATGTCCCGGGAGTCGCTGCGGCCGAAGGTCAGGTCGTCGGCCAGATCCGCGTCCTCGATCGCAACAATGAACCGCTCGTGGCTACACAGGGTCCTCCCAATTTCGCGTTGAACTGGCTCACCGCCCCGCAGCTCAACGGATGGAGCCTCGTCGAAGGTTCCGCTCCGATGGGACCGGACCAGGTGGTCCTCGATGCCAAGACCGCGAAGGACGGTTCCTACGCGGTCGGCGACAACGTTTCGGTTCTGGTGACCGGCGGTGTGCAGCAGTTCCAGGTCGTCGGCATTGCGAAATTCGGCAAACTCGAGACATGGGGTGGAGCTCAGGCCGCACTCTTCGACACCGCCACCACACAGGCGCTCGTCGGTGAGCCAGGCAAGTTCGACTGGATCTCCATCGCCGGCAAGGAAGGTGTTTCACAGGCAGAACTCCGCAACGAGGTCTCGCTCGTGATTCCCGCCGGGACGGAGGCGATCACCGGCAAGGAGTTCACCGCCGAGAGTCAGGACGCGTTCCAGAAGATCATCGGTGTGTTCAACACGTTCCTTCTCGCCTTCGCCCTCATTGCGCTGTTCGTCGGTTCGTTCGTCATCTACAACACGTTTTCGATCATCGTCGCCCAGCGCACCCGCGAACTCGCGCTGCTCCGGGCAATCGGGGCATCCCGCGGCCAGGTCCTGCGTTCGGTCATCCTCGAGGCCTTCACGGTCGGATTCGCCGCCTCCGTGGTGGGAGTCGGCTTCGGCATCCTTCTCGCCATCGGCCTCAACAATCTGATGAAGTCCGTCGGATTCTCCGGCCCTGACACGCCGATCATCATTCCCATGTCGGCCGTCATTTCGTCCGTCGTCGTCGGCACGGTCATCACACTGCTCTCGGCCGTCTTCCCCGCCCGACGAGCGGCCACGATCGCACCGGTCGCCGCAATGCGCGATGTTGCCGTCGAGTCCGTCCTCACCTCCCGTCGTCGTCTTTCCGCCGGACTCGTCCTGCTTGCCGGCGGCGCGATCGCGCTCTGGTTCGGCCTCTTCGGCAACCTCGATTCCGGACTGCAACTGGTCGGCCTCGGGGCATTCACGGTGTTCATCGGCATGACGGTCATCGGTCCGGTCACCGCTCCCCACATGGCCCGATTCCTCGGCTGGCCCCTCGCCCGTTTCGGCGGCGTCAACGGTCGCCTTGCCCGCGAGAACGCCATGCGCAATCCGAAGCGCACCGCCACGACCGCGTCCGCTCTCATGATCGGGGTCGGTCTCGTCGGGTTCATCGCCGTCACCGCCCAGTCCATCAAGGTCTCGACCGTCGAGGCCATCGACCAGTCGGTGAGCGGCCAATACGTGGTGACCAGCGACGGATTCGGATCCACCGCCCTGCCCGCCGACGTCGCCATCCAGATCAGGGCCCTTCCCGAGGTCGAAACGGCCGCCGGACTGCGCGGCACATTCGCTACCGTCGACGGATCGAACAAGATCGTCATCGCCGCCAACCCGAAGGATCTGGTGAAGGTCATCGACTTCACCGATGTCGATGGTTCTCTTGCGGATCTCACCGTGAACGGGATCGCGGCGTCGAAGACGCTCGCCGCCGACAAGAATCTCGTGATCGGCCAGGAGATCGACGCAACGTTCCTCCAAGGTGGCTCGACAACGCTCATCCTCGAGGCGATCTACGACACACAGTTCCCCATCCAGGGGGGCGGTTGGCTCATCACCACCGAAGAGTTCAACCGACTCGTTCCTCCGGCACAGCAGACCGACTCCTCGATCTACATCGAGCTCAAAGACAGCTCGAAAGCCGGGATCGAAGCGGCACGCCCATCGCTCGAAGCAATCGTCGATGCGGTTCCCGGAGCGAATCTCCAGAACCTCGACGAGTTCAAGCAGGCACAGACCGATCAGGCCAACCAGTTCCTCGCCATCGTTTACGTCCTTCTTGCACTGGCGCTGGTCATCGCGATCGTGGGTGTCATCAACACCCTGCTCCTCTCGGTCTATGAACGGACCCGCGAGATCGGTCTTCTCCGTGCCGTCGGCATGAGTCGACGGCAACTGCGATCGAGCATCCGTTGGGAGTCCGTGATCATCAGCCTCATCGGCACACTCGTCGGTCTCGCCATCGGACTCGTGTTCGGGTGGGCGCTCGTGAAAGCCCTCGCCGACGAGGGCATCACCGCATTCGCGATTCCGTGGGCGCAACTTGTCATCGTCGTGTTGCTCGCCGCACTTGCCGGCGTCGGCGCGGCCCTCTACCCCGCCTGGCGCGCCGGTCGTCTCGACGTCCTGCGCGCCGTCTCGAGCGAATAGGCACCGATGGCCCACGATCCGAACTCCCTCTCACCCGAGATCACCGCGTTCCTCACCGAACGACATCTTGCGTCACTCACCACGATGCGCCTCGACGGAACGCCGCATGTCGTTGCCGTCGGCTTCACCTGGGATCCCGACGAACGAATCGTCCGGGTCATCACCTGGGAAGCCAGCCGCAAGGCCCGCAATGTCGCCGCATCTCCCGGGTCTGCCGCCGCCGTGTGCCAGGTCGACGGTGGTCGTTGGCTCACTCTCGAGGGACGCGCCACTGTCACCTCCGAACCGGACCGCGTCTCCGAAGCCGTGCGCAGATATGCCGAGCGCTACCGCGAGCCCAAGGAACGGATCGACCGGGTCGTGATCGAGATCGCCGTGGACCGCATTCTCGGTCGCGGCTGACGACCAAGGGTTTCGCAGTCCGCCGACCGTAGACTCCTCCCCATGGCACCTCATCAGCAGCGCGAATGGCACCCGGCCTTCGAGGAGTATTGCGAGGCCATTTTCGAACTGCGCGAGGACGACGTCGAGGTCATCCAGGCCCGCATCGCCGAGCGGCTCGAGTTGTCCCGACCGGCCGTGTCCGAGATGATCCGGCGCATGGAGAAGGCCGATCTGGTCGATCTCACCGGCAATTCCATCCGATTGACCGAAGCCGGCATCGTGCTTGCCGAGTCGGTGGTCCGCCGCCATCGCCTGGCCGAGCGTTTCCTGACCGACATGCTCGGACTCTCGTGGGCCGATGCCCATGCCGAAGCTGGCCGATGGGAACACGTGATCTCCCCGACGGTCGAGATCGCGATGATGCGCGTGCTCGGGGCACCCACGACCTGCCCCCACGGCAATCCCATTCCCGGCACCGATTACATCCCGCCCGACGCCGTGACTCTCGGACAACTGTCGGTCGGTCAGGGCTTCGTCGTCTCGCGCATACCCGAGGAACTCGAATTCACTCCAGGTCTGTTGACGTTTCTCGAATCGTCATCGCTGCTGCCGGGCAACGCCGGGACGGTCACCGGAACAACTCCGGGCGGAACGACCACCGTCGACATCGGCGGGCTGCTCGTCGAGATCGATGCGTTCTCGAGTGAACGCATCCTCGTCACCGCCGCCTGAGTCCCGACCTTCGATCGGGCAACCGATTGGTTCAGGGCAGCAGTGAACGCGGCAGTGGTGCTTCGTGCACGACGGCAAGACGTTTCGTCGCTCGGGTGAGTGCGACGTAGAGGGCGCGGTCACCCTGCGACTCCTCGTCGACCATCAGCGATGGTTCGACGACGATCGCGGCATCAACCTCGAGGCCCTTGACGAGACCGACCTCGACAACGGTCACCCGGTGTTCGAGTCCGTTCCGTGTCGCCCGGCCGAACGCGATGCCTGCATCTTCGAGCGCATCGCACACCGCGTCGATCCGCGAAGGCGGACAGATGACCGCCACCTGACCGGGATCGACCGCTTCGCGTTCCGCAAGTGCCGTGCGCGCCACCTCGGCGGCGAGTTGGCCCATCGCGGCGCGGATGATCCGCGGTTCGGCTCCGTCCTCGCGGACAGATCGGGGAGGACTGATCTCCGGGGCGGCGTGCCGCAGCACCCGCGAGGCCAGCGCCATGATCGGAGCGGGAAGGCGGTAACCGAGCGTGAGTTCCGTCCGGTGCGGGGGCCGCTTCGTCGGCAGGAGATCGAGGATCTCCTCCCACGAACCGTGCGCCCACTGACCCGTCGCCTGCGCGATGTCGCCGACAACAGTCATCGAACCGTTGAGCGAGCGACGCTCGAGCATCCGGAGCTGCATCGGGGAAAGATCCTGGGCCTCGTCGACGACGATGTGTCCGTAGGTGCGGATCTCGTCCTCGAGATTGGTTTCACCCTGACGTCGGCGGCGCGGCTTCGGCCCCAGCAGGTAGCGGGCTTCGTCGAGAAGAGGGGCATCGTCGTGGGTCCACGGCACCTGACCGAGTTCTTCGGACCGTTCGCGATGCAGAGCCGCCCACTCGGCATCGGAGAGCAGACCGCGGGCCGCGTTGCGGAGAAGTCCGCGGGCCCCGAAGAGATCGTGGAGGAATTGCGGCGGCGTGAGTACCGGCCACATCCATTCGAGCGCCTCGCGGACGTCGGGATGGTGTCGAAGTCGCTCGCGCACCTCGGAGGCGGCGATTTCACCGCGCCCAGAGAGGGCGAGTTCGGCGAACAGTTCGTTCTCGACGTACTTGCGCGCCGGATTGTGCCGTCGGTAGCGACGCCGAGCGTCGGCGATGATCGCGGCGCTGCGTTCGCGCGTGAGCGTGAGGCGCTGCAATCCGTAACCGATGACGAGATCGGAGCGCAACGGTCGTTCGCGGTCGCGTGCGGCGCGGGCCAGCATCCGCACCATTCTCGGATCACCCTTGACCCGCGCCGCGAGACCGCGGTCGTACGCGCGGATGCTGACGTCGGGAACAAGATCGCCCAGAACCGCCAACTCGACACCTGCTTCGCCGAGTGAGGGAAGGACCTGCTCGATGTATCCGAGGAAGAGACGGTTCGGGCCTATGACCAGAACGCCCTGTCCCTCGAGTGGAAACCGGTGGGTGTAGAGGAGGTACGCGGCGCGGTGCAGCGCGACGACCGTCTTGCCCGTTCCCGGACCGCCCTGCACGACAAGAACGCCGGGGAGCGGGGCGCGGATGATCTCGTCCTGCTCGCCCTGAATCGTGGCGACGATGTCTCCGAGGCGACCGGTCCGCGATTCTTCGAGGGCACTGAACAGGGCGCCCTGTCCCGAGATCGTCGGCTTGGCATCACCGACCGGCGTGCCGAGACTCGCAAGGGTGTCGCCGAAGAGTTCATCCTCGATCGCAAGAAGTTTGCGGCCGCGGGTCGCGAAGTGCCTGCGTCGGGAGAGTCCCATCGGCTGTCGACCGGTGGCCCGATAGAACGGTTCGGCAACCGGGGCCCGCCAATCGACGATCACCGGATCCTGGTTCTCGTCACTCACGGCGATTCGCCCGATGTGGAAGCTCTCGGTCTCGGCATCGGGTCCCTCGGCGGCCCGGTCGATCCGACCGAAACAGAGGGCGGCATCCCCCAACTGGAGTTGGGTGAGCCGGTTCACGACCGTCTCCTGGATCACTTCGCGCTCGAAGCGCGCCTGTTCGGTGCCACCTCGGCCGACCTCGACCATCGAGGTCAGACGCGCCGCCGCTTCGCGGGTCGCCTGAAGGCACGCGTAGGCGTGATCGATGTGTGCCTGTTCGTCGATGAGATCCGGATGGGGGGCCATGGGCTCCGTCAAGTGAGTGAAAATGCTGCGTACCGCCCCGCATCCGCAGCAGCCGGGCTCCGAAGGGGATTGACCACTCTATCGACACCGGCGCGGATTTCGCCCGGAGATCCCGGCTCCGTCGGATTCTCGCGGAGTCCTGCCGATCGGTAGCGTGGCGGTGTGTCCTCTCTCCCCGCCACCACCCAGCCCGGTTCAGAAACCCTTCCCCCGTTCCTGCGGGCATGCCGGGGCATACCGGGCGGACCCGCGGACCGCGTGCCGGTCTGGTTCATGCGTCAGGCGGGACGATCCCTTCCGGAGTACCGGTCGATCCGCGGCTCGGGGAGCATCCTCGATGCCATCCATGACCCGGAGCTCTCCGCCGAGATCACGATGCAGCCCGTGCGCCGCTACGACGTCGACGCCGCGATCCTGTACTCGGACATCGTGGTACCCGTCGCCGCCATCGGATTCGGCGTGGATGTGGCCCCGGGCATCGGTCCGGTCGTCGCCGAACCCTTCACCAGGAAGGCCGATCTCGAACGGTTGCGACCCCTCGATCCCGAAGCCGACACGCCCTACGTCATCGAGACCGTCAAGATCCTCGCCCGCGAACTGACCGTTCCGCTCATCGGATTCGCCGGTGCCCCCTTCACGGTCGCGAGCTATCTCATCGAGGGTCAGCCCTCGCGCACGTACACGAAGACGAAGGCCCTCATGCACGGTGACCCGGCGCTCTGGCACGCGCTCATGGAGCGCCTCGCCGATCTCGCCATCGTGTCGCTGCGTTCCCAGATCGATGCCGGGGCCGTGGCACTCCAGTTGTTCGACTCGTGGGCCGGGACACTCAGCCCGCCGGATTACGAGCGGTTCGTACTCCCCCACAGCCAACGCGTGTTCGAAGGTGTCGCCGATCTCGGTGTTCCCCGCATCCACTTCGGCGTCGGCACCGGTGAACTGTTGGGATTGATGGCCGGCGCCGGGGCCGATGTCGTCGGTGTCGACTGGCGCGTCCCGATCGATGTGGCGCGCACGCGGGTTCCCGCCGGCACCGCCCTCCAGGGGAACCTCGACCCGGCACTCTGCTTCGCACCATGGGAGGTGCTCGCCGACGCCACCCGCGATGTCCTTCGCCGCAACGCCGGCAATCCGGGCCACATCTTCAACCTCGGTCACGGTGTCATGCCGGAAACCGATCCCGAGATGCTCGAGCGCGTTGTCGAACTCGTGCACAACGAAGGCCGCTGCGACGGCACCGCCGAGACGAAGGAAACCATCCGATGACCGAACAGCAGCGCCTTGGACTGATCGTGATGGCGTATGGCACGCCCCGGACACCCGCCGAAATCGAGCCGTATTACACGCACATCCGCAGGGGCCGGCCGGCCACTCCGGAACAACTCGCCGACCTCATCTCGCGCTACGACGCCATCGGCGGCATCTCGCCCCTGGCCCAGCGCACCGAAGCACAACGAGCGGCCATCGAGTCCGCCCTCGAAGAGCGGATGCCCGGACGTTGGATGGTCGTACTCGGACAGAAGCATGCCGCACCGTTCATCGAGGACGCTGTTGCGGAACTGGCCGCTGCCGGGATCACCCACGCCGTCGGTCTCGTTCTCGCCCCGCACTATTCCGGTTTCAGCGTCGGCGAGTACCAGCGCCGTGCGGCCGAAGCGGGGGCCGAGGCAGGCCTCTCGATGCACGCCGTCTTGAACTGGCATCTCGATCCCGCCTACGTCGATTTCCTGTCGGCCGCAGTCGCCGATGCCCGAAGCGGACTCCCCGAGCATCACAAGATCCTCTTCACCGCCCACTCGCTGCCCGAACGTGTTCTTGTCGACGATCCCTATCCCGACGAACTCCAGCAGAGCGCGGCAGCCGTCATGGACCGGATCGCTCTCGGTGAAGGCGCATCGTGGGGCCTCGGATGGCAGAGTGCCGGTCGCACTCCCGAACCGTGGCGCGGTCCCGACATCCTCGAGATCATCCGCGAGGCGGGCGAAGCCGACGACATCGACGGCGTGCTCGTCTGCGCCCAGGGTTTCACTGCAGATCACCTCGAGGTGCTCTTCGATCTCGACATCGAAGCAACGGCCGTCGCCGAAGAAGTCGGCCTTGCGTTCGCCCGCACCCGTTCCCTGAACGACGATCCCCAGGTGATGGCAGCACTCGCCGATCTCGTCATCGCGTGCGCCGCCGATGACGGTGTCGTCTGACATGACCGACCCGACTGACACGACCGGCCCGAGATCCGGACGGGTCGTCGTGATCGGTGCAGGGATCACGGGCCTCACCGCCGCATTCACCCTCGCAACCCGTCATCCGGGAATAGACGTCACCGTGCTCGAGGCGGCCGATCGTGTCGGCGGAAAGATACTCACCACCCCGTTCGCCGGCCGGCCCGTCGACTGCGGTGCCGATGCCTTTCTCGCCCGGGTTCCCGAGGCGCGCGACCTGTGCGCCGAACTCGGATTGAGTGACGTGCTCGCATCGCCGGCCGAACGTTCGGCCCTCGTCTGGACTCGGGGAGCGTTGCGGCGACTCCCCGCCGGACTCGTGCTCGGCGTACCGACCGATCTCGACGCACTCACATCCTCCGGCATCGTCAGTCCGGCCGGCGTCGAACGCGCCCGTCTCGATCTCGATGTCACCGAGTGGCCGGAGGGCGGGCCGCCGGCGGATCCGGATGGTCGCGGTGACATGTCGGTCGGCGAACTCGTCAGGGGTCGACTCGGCGACGAGGTCTTCGAACGTCTCGTCGCACCGTTGCTCTCGGGCGTGAATGCCGGCGATGCCGACCAGTTGAGTGTCGCCGCCGGAGCCGGGCAGCTCGCCGGCGCCGCCCGTGCCAACCCGAGTCTGATCACGGCCCTGCGAGCACAGGCGAAAGCGGCCCGCGATGCCCAGGCCGATCCGGATGCTCCCGTGTTCTACGGACTTCCGGTCGGCACCCAGACCCTCACCGACCTCCTGCTCTCGCGGCTCACCGCCGCCGGGGTTCCGGTTCATCTCCGTTGCCCGGCCACCGCACTCGTGCGCACCGCTGGCGGCTGGTCCGTCACCACGCCGCTGGGGACGATCGTCGCCGACCGCGTCATCCTCGCGACGCCGGGTCCGGTCGCCAGCCGCCTTCTCGCCGGGCCGGCTCCCACCGTCTCCAGCCACATCGCCGAACTCGACTACGCATCGGTTGCGATGGTCACCCTCGCGGTTCGCCGGACAGCACTCGGCCATCCGATCGATGCGAGCGGATTCCTCGTCGCCAAGACCGATCACCTTCCGACGCTCACCGCGTGTTCGTGGGCGTCGACCAAGTGGGCCCACCTCGCCGATCCCGATGTTGCGATCCTGCGCGTCTCGGCGGGCCGGTTCGGCGACACCGCCGCGCTCGAACTGAGCGATGGCGACCTCGTCGCCGCGCTCACCGCCGATCTCGCCACGACCATGGGGCTGACGGAGGCGCCGATCGAGGCCCGCGTCACCCGATGGGTCGACGCGCTGCCGCAGTTCCTTCCCGGTCATCTCGGGCGTGTCCGCACCTGGCGGGCCGAGTTGGCCGAATGTGCTCCCGGCGTCACCGTCGCCGGGGCGGCTTATGACGGGCTCGGTCTGCCCGCCTGCATCCGTCAGGGTCGACAGGCGGCCCTAGACGCGGCCTGAAACGGCCCCCGATGCTACGGAATTGTTACGTTGTAATTCCCCTGCTCACAGGGTTATAGGGCCGTAATTGCGTCGCTTGTGTTGCAGCGCTGGCGTCATTCTGCAACCATTTCGTAACAATGACCTCCTCCGCAGTCACCGGCTCCCGTCCGGTCCGGTCCGGTTCCGCCCGACGCACCTCGCTCCGCCGCACGATGTTCCGTGGGGCGATCGCGGTCGGCGTCATCGCCACCTCCCTCGGTTTCGTACCGGCCCGCGCCGAAGCCGTCGACATCGGCTCGCTCCCCGCCGCGGCGGCGTCGGCGGCAAACGTCGTCGACTCGGTCACCCCCTCGTCGGCGATCGTCAGTTCCGGAACCTCCCCCGAGATCACGGCTTCGGTGTTTCGCCGGGCCGTCATCGAAGTCGTGCTCCAGACCGCCATCACCAAGCTCGGCACCCCGTACTCCTATGGCGCTTCCGGCCCGGGGGCGTTCGACTGCTCCGGCTTCACCCGATGGGCCTGGCAACAGATGGGCGTCACCCTCGCCCATAACTCAGTGGCCCAGTGGGCACAGGTCGAACACATCGACCTCGCTGATCTGCAACCCGGAGATCTCGTCTTCAACTGGGATGCCGGTGAAAGCAGCCCGGGGCACGTCGGCCTCTACGTCGGCGACGGCACCATGATCCATTCCCCCAACGGTGGCGGTCAGGTCCGGTTCGACCCGATCACCTGGTGGACCGGCTCGACGCTCGGAGCCGGACGGGTTCTCTAAGCTTCAGCCGTGTTGCACACCATCCGTCGTGATCCCGATCGAGCCGAGCGGGTTCTGTTCCTGCTCCCCGGTTACGGCGATTCCCCCGGATACTTCCTCGACCGGGTCGACGAGTTCGATCCCGAACGGCGCTGGCTCGTCGTGGTTCCCGAGCCCCGACTCCGGTCGGCCGACGGACCCATCTGGTATTCCGTCGACGAGAACGGGCTCGACCAAAGCGCCCTCAGCGGAAGCCTCGACGAACTCGCCGACTGCGTCGGCCGGACCCTCGAGGACACCGGAATCGGATCGGACCGTCTCGTCATCGCCGGGTTTTCGCAGGGTGGAGCCCTCGCCCTGGCCTCGCTTCTGGTCCCTTCGTTCCATCCGGCACCGGGCGCTGTCGCCGTTCTCGCCGGCTATCTGCCCGATCACGACGACATCGACCTCGCCTCCGCAATGGATCGTCCCGTCCTCGTGGCCCACGGCCGCGATGACGAGACCGTGGACATGATCCGCGGTCGCAGCGCCGCCAAAGCCCTCGATCGATCCGGGGCGATCGTCTCGTGGTCCGAGGTTGACGGCGGCCATCGGTTCGGACCAGACCTGCTCTCCCCCTTCCGGCTCTGGCTCGACGAACTCGTGCGGGGGGAACTCCCGGGCCGTCCGACCGCGTGAAACCGACTGCTCCCCCGATCTGACCCGAGCCGACATTGGCGCAAGGATGGGCGCATGACCTCGACATCCACGACAGGCGACACCCCGGACGGCGTCCCCACTCCCGGACCGGTCCGGAAGATGCCATCGCCGATCTATCGGAAGATTCGCCGCAAGGCTCCGATCCTCGTCGTGGTCTTCTGCATGGGCATCCTCGTTTTCGCCGCCTTCGCCAGTCCGTTCAAGAAGCCGCCGGCCGCGATCGATCTCCGCCTGCCACTCGTCGGCGCCGACACGAATCCCGCCGCCGGTTACGTCGTCATCCACAATGCGGGTGGATCGGACACGCTCCTCGGCGCCTCCACTCCCGCCGCGGCCTCCGTCACGATCCAGCAACGACGACCATCGCCGACCGATCCGGCCGGCATCCTCGAGGCTGTCGACTCGCTCTCCGTCGAAGGCTTCAGTGATCTTCGCCTTCAACCGGGTAGCGACCAGTTGCTCCTCGAAGGGCTCGTCAAGCCTCTGGTCGTCGGGGAGAAGATCCAGTTGACCCTGCGTTTCGAACGAGCCGGGAACATCACCGTCGAGGCTGATGTGCAGACCTATCTCGAGATCGCCGACCGGATGCTCCCGTCCCGGCTCAAGCTCCCCGGGGAGCGCTGACCCGCCCGAGGGGTTGACGAGCCTTTCGCTCCGGGCCATAATGAGAATGGTTCTCATTACCGTTATGGATCGTCCGTAGCGGTTTCGTCCCCCTGGAGTGTCATGAAGGTTCACGCGTCATGAAGGTTCGTTCGTTTCTTGCCCCGGTCGCAGTCGCGGCCCTGCTCGCGACCTCGGTGGCCGCATGCGGATCGGGTTCGTCGGCAAGCACCGACAAGCCCCGCGTCATCGCCACCACCACGATCCTCGGCGACCTTGTCTCGCAGGTGGCCGGCGATTCCGTCGAGGTCGAGGTGCTCATGCCCCCCGGCGCCGATCCCCACGAGTTCGAAGCATCGGTTGCCCAGGCGGCTCGGATCCGCTCGGCCTCGCTCGTCGTGGCCAACGGACTCGGCCTCGAGGAGCGCCTCGAGGGAACCCTCGAGGCTGCGAGTGCCGACGGAGTGACCGTCTACGAAGTCGGACCCGAACTCGATCCCCAGCCCATGGAAGAAGAGTCCGGGGAGCACCTCGAAGCCGAAGCCGGGGCCGAACCCGAAGGCCACGACCACGGGGAATTCGATCCCCACGTCTGGCTCGATCCCGATCGCATGGCGATGGCCGCCGGTCTTGTGGCGACACAGCTCGCCGATGCCACCGGCCTCGATCCCGCACCCTTCCAGGAACGTGCCGCCCGCTATGCGGCCGATGCGATCGCAGCCGGTCAGGAAGCCGACGCGATCCTCGCCGCCGTTCCCGCCGATCAGCGCCTGCTCGTCACGAACCACGATGCGCTCGGCTACTTCGCCCGACGCTTCAACCTGACCGTCCTCGGAACCGTCATCCCGGGCGGCTCGACCCTCGCCGAGCCCAGCGCCGCCGACATCAGCGCACTTGCCGATGCCCTCGCCGCAACCGACGTGAACGCCGTGTTCTCCGAGAACACCGTCTCGCCCCGACTCGTCGAAGCGGTGGCGACCGAAGTGGGACGCAACATCATCGTGGTCGAACTCTTCACCGACTCGCTCGGCGAGCCGGGTTCCGGAGCCGACACCTATGCCGGCCTGATCACCACCGATGCGACTCTTGTCGCCAACGGACTTCTGGGCCGTTAGCACCGGCACGGTTGGTGGCGGCGTCGCAGACGCCTCCACCAACCTCTAACCTCGGATTCCTGTGCACTGGCTGACCGACCCTTTCCAGTACGACTTCGTCGTGCGTGCCCTGATCGCCGGTTCACTCGCGGCGATCACGTGCGCGCTCATCGGCACATGGGTCGTGATCCGCGGACTTTCGTTCATGGGCGACGCACTCGCCCATGGCGTTCTTCCCGGTATCGCCGTCGCGTTCCTCATGGGCTTCAACGTCACGATCGGTGCCTTCGTCTCGGCAATCCTCATGGTGCTGGGCATCAACGTCGTCAACCGCGCATCGAAACTCGCAAGTGACACAGGGATCGGACTGTTGTTCGTCGGGATGCTCGCACTAGGAGTCGTCCTGATCTCGAGAACGCGTTCGTTCACCGGTGATCTCACATCGTTCCTGTTCGGCAGCGTCCTCGGGGCGAACACATCCGACATCACCCTCCAGGCGGTGACAGTCGCGATTGCGCTCGTCGCTGTCGTGGTCCTGCACCGCATGTTCCTCGCGCTGTCGTTCAACGCGGAAAAAGCTGCTGCTCTCGGCATGCACCCCCGATTTGCCCACATCGCCATGCTCACTCTGGTGGCGCTGGCCATCGTGGCGTCGTTCCGGACCGTGGGCACACTCCTCGTGTTCGGCCTTCTCGTCGCTCCACCGGCAACCGCGGCGCTGATCGTGCGACGGGTACCGGCGATGATGGCCCTTGCCTGCGCCATCGGGGTCTTCTCCGTCGCTCTCGGACTCGTCCTCACCTATCACTACGACACTGCGGCCGGGGCGACAATGGCCGGAACCGCCGTGGCCATCTTCTTCATCGTCCTCGCCGGGCGCGAGCTCGTGTCACAGGTGACCCGGCGTCTGGTTCCAGTCGCTGCGCAGGCCTGACCACCCGTGTCGCAATCAGATCGGCGCACCCTGCCCCCGAGGTTGCGTTCGACGCTCCTGTCCCTCCTGGCCGGCCTGTGCATCGCCGCCTCCGTGCCTCCGTGGGGATGGTGGCCGTTGGCATTCGTCGGCGTCGCCCTGTGGGATCGCCTTCTCGCCGGGGCTTCTCCCCGAGCCCGTTTCGCCCGCTCCTGGTTGATGGGACTGGCATGGTTCGGACCGTCCATGCTCTGGATGGCCGATCTCACCGCGGTCGGCTTCCCCATCGCAATAGTCCTGTACGCCGGGTATCTCGGCGTCGCCGGCCTTCTCGTTCCCGGTCGGTCCTCCACGCCTTGGGTTCGTTGGGTCTCGGTTCCGGCGGCATTCACGCTGGCTGAAGCTTCCCGCTGGACGTTTCCGTTCGGCGGAGTTCCGCTCGCGACCACGGCCATGGGTCAGGCCGCCGCTCCTCTCGGGCAGATCGCCCGGATCATCTGTGCGCTCGGCGTCGTGTTCTTCGTCGGTGTCTGCGGCGTCGCCCTCTCCATGGCCTGGGCACGACGCTGGCGCGTCGCCGGCGCCATGTTCGCCCTCACCGTTGTCGTCTGGGCGCTGGCGATGATCGCACCGCGCGGCCACGACACCCGATCGATCGATGCGGCGATCGTGCAGGGTGGCGGCCCTCAGGGCACCCGTGCGACCGAGACCGATCCGAACGACGTGTTCCTCCGTCATCTCGATGCCACCCAACTGGTGACGGTTCCCGTCGATCTCGTCCTCTGGCCCGAGAACGTGGTCGACGTCGAAGGCCCCATCACCGCCAACCCCGAGAACGCGATTCTCTCGGAACTCGCACAGACCCTCGACACCACCCTCGTCGCCGGGGTCACCGAAGGGGTCGACTCGCACACGTTCATCAACGAATCGATCGTCTATCTCCCCGATGGCTCGATCGGGGACCGTTACGAGAAGGTACGCCGCGTTCCCTTCGGCGAATACGTCCCCGCCCGCGACCTGCTCGAATCGATCGCGGGAAACAGTGGACTTCCCCTCCGCGATGCCCGCGCCGGGACGGGGCCCGCCGTTCTCCGGACACCGCTCGGCAACCTCGCCGTCGCCATCTCGTGGGAGATCTTCTTCACCAACCGCGGCCGCGATGGGGTGCTCAACGGCGGAGAGATCCTCCTCAACCCCACCAACGGATCGAGTTACTGGCTCACGGAGGTCCAGACCCAACAGGTCGCGTCGAGTCGGCTTCGGGCCATCGAGACCGGCCGATGGGTCCTGCAGGCCGCCCCGACCGGTTTCTCGGCGATCGTCACCCCCTCGGGCCGGGTCGAGCAGCGTTCCTCGATCTCCGAACAGCGGGTACTCCAGCAGATCGTGTTCCTTCGTTCCGGAGACACCATCGCCACCCGCATCGGACCGATGCCGATCGCCCTTCTTTCCCTTGCCCTGCTTGGTATCGCGTGGTTCCAGGTGATCGGACGGCCCCGGCTGCGGTTCCGGCCGTACTTGACCCGTTAGGGGGCGACAGCGAGACTTGCACCCCCATGTCCCCCCAATCTGACGCGCCCCGAAGCGCCCCCCGAGCCGCTGATGGCGAGCTCCCCCTGCGCATCGCCTTTCTGACCTACCGAGGAAAGCCCCATGTCGGCGGGCAGGGCGTCTACACGCGCCATCTCACCAAAGCCCTTGTCGACCTCGGTCACGAGGTCGAAGTACTCGGCGGACAACCCTTTCCCGTGCTCGATCCGAGGGTTCCCCTCGTCGAACTTCCGAGCCTCGACATCTACAACGACCAGTTCCCGATGCGCCTCCCGTTCCCGTCGGAGATCAAGACCCTCGGCGACGCTCTCGAGGTCGGCACGTTCATGTCCGGCTCGTTCCCCGAACCGCTCGCATTCAGCGTGCGCGCCTGGCAGCACCTGCGTCATCGCGTCAACGAATTCGATCTCGTCCAGGACAACCAGTGCCTCGGATACGGGCTCTTCGGCATCGAGCGCGCCGGTCTTCCGGTCCTCGCCACGATCCACCATCCCATCACCGTCGACCGCCGACTCGAGATGGAACACGCCGAATCCGCCTACAAGCGCTTCGCCAAAGGCCGCTGGTACGGATTCACCAAGATGCAGACCCGCGTCGCATCGCGCATGCCCCGCGTGATCACCGTTTCCCAGAACTCGCTCAAGGACATCCACGCCGACCAGAAGGTCCCCCTCGACCGTCTGCATGTCGTGCCCGTGGGCGTCGATCAGGAACTCTTCAAACCGCAACCAGGCGTGAAGCGCATACCGGGTCGGCTCATCACGACGGCCAGTGCCGACGTGACGATGAAGGGGCTTCGCTACCTTCTCGAAGCGGTCGCCAAACTCCGCACCGAGCGTCACATCGAACTCGTCGTCATCGGTCGCCTCAAGGAAGGCGGCCCGTCGGCCC
>CAEZUP010000023.1_pt1 | contig 22470 bp, 20 predicted proteins | sample 7264511 | NCBI WGS metagenome assembly CAEZUP01 (sample SAMEA6813833, study PRJEB35770) | uncultured Microthrixaceae bacterium | biome: Freshwater; feature: Freshwater reservoir; material: water | place: Czech Republic | collected 2016-04-20 | depth 0.5m m
TCGACTTCCTTACGACCTACTCGAACGCATGTCGTCGCGGATCATCAACGAGGTGGCGGGCATCAACCGCGTGGCGTACGACATCACCTCGAAGCCCCCCGGCACGATCGAGTGGGAGTGACGGGGCCTCTCTGAGCCCGTTCAGGTTCCGCTGAGTCGGGCCACGATCGGTGCGAACGATTCCACGGCATCTGCACCGACGGTGACGTATGACAGTCCCCAACGTTCTCGGCGTTCGATGATGGTTTCGCACAACTGATCGACGGTGCCGGCCAGCGCGTGCGGTGACTCGAGTGCTTGCGCGCCGGTCAGTCCGAGCGCGGGTGCGACCATCTCGGCGAACGCTTCGCGATCATCGGTGACGACAGCGAGGTGAACACGGGTCTGCAGTTCGAGATCGTCGTAGCGGTCGCCGGCGGCTTCGGCGATCCAGCGGAGTTTCTCCTCGGTGGCTTCGCCGGTCGCGTTGGGTCCGGCGGTCGCGTCGATGACGCCGGCGGCGAGTGACACGTTGATGCCGATGATGTCGGCCTGTTGCGCCGCGAGGGTGAGCATGCGCTTGCCGCCACCGCCGAGAAGGATCGGAGGGCCCGGCTTCTGGAGCGGCTTCGGCGTGCCCTCGTGTGCGGTGACGTTGTAATGGTCCCCGTTGAACGTGACGGGTCCGTCGGCGAAGAGTCCCTTGATGATCTGGAGTGATTCGGCCAGACGATCGATGCGCACGCCGGGCCGGTCGAGGGTGATGCCGGACTGTTCGTAATCGGTTGTCATCCAGCCGGCACCGAGTCCGAACTCGAGGCGACCGCCGCTCAGGATGTCGATGGTGGCGGCTTCCTTGGCAAGAAGGACGGGATGGCGATAGTCGTTGCACCACACGAGGGTGCCGATCTTGAGCGTCGTGGTCGCTTCGGCCGCCGACACGAGTGCGGGGGTGACGGCGAACTGCTCGTCGAGATGGTCCGCGATCGTCAGCGAGTCGTAACCCAGGGCTTCGACCTGACGGGCGAGTGCTCGCCAGCGATCACCGTCGTCGGCTGTTCCCGTGAATCCGCCGGGCGGATCGCTGGCCTGAATGCTGAATCGGAACGGCTTCTGGCGGGGGAGTGTGACGCTCATGGTGGAATCCTCTCAGCGCATCGACGCGCCGGCGTCGATGGGCAGGGTGATGCCGGTGACCATACGGGCCTCGTCGGAGCTGATCCACAGCAGCGCGTTGGAGATGTCGTCGGTCATCTGGGCTCCGCCGCCGAGCGGGCGCTGACCGGTGTAGGCGCCGGTGGTCCGGGGATCTTCGGCGATGATGCGAGGAACGTCGGGATCGTTCCCCATGACGGTGTCGACGGCCCCGGGGTGCAGGGAGTTCACTCGGATGTCGTACTGACCGACCTCGAGGGTGAGCGAGCGCATCAGGCCGACGAGGCCGTGCTTGGTGGCTGCGTAATGGCCGAGGTAGGAATAGCCGCGGAGGCCGGCAGCGGAACTTATGAACGTGATGGCGCCGCCGTTGCCGGCCTCGATCATGGCGGGAAGCGATGCCTTGACCGTGCGCCAGACGCCGGTGAGGTTCACGTCGAGAACGGTGGCCCAATGCTCCTCGGGGACTTCCCAGGTGAGGTGGTAACTGGCGACTCCGGCGTTGGCGACGACGACGTCGAGTCTCCCGAACCGGTCGACGCCTTCGGCCACGGCGGCGTCGAGCGACGCCTGATCGCGCACATCGGCGACATGGGCGACGATGCCGCGACCTTCCTGTTCCACGAGGCGAACGGTCTCGTGCAGGTCTTCGACGGTGGCCGATTCGTAGCTGACGTCGGGAAGGACCGGAGCGCAGACATCGACGGCGATGATGTTGGCGCCCTCGGCGGCGAATCGGCGCGCATGCGCACGCCCCTGGCCGCGGGCGGCACCGGTGATGAAAACCACTTTGCCTTCGAAACGTCCCTCGCTGCGTGCCACGAATGCCCCCGAAATCCTGTTGACGACCCGGTGATGATTCCGGTGATCCAACTCAGTTTCTACCACCCGGCCCAGTTTCTACTGCCGGGTGCTGCTGCCAGGTGCTGCCGCCAGAGATGACGTCGTGTTCGTTTGCGGCCTTCCCGGAGAATCGCCGCCATCGGGTTCGAGTCCCGGCCTAGCGTCGGGTGATGTCCGAAAACTCCCACGGCCTGAACGCCGGTGACAACGGTGCCGATGACCTTTCCGACTTCGACCGCGGGTCGTTCGCCCACCGGGGGATCGTTCATGACGTGTTTCGCAGTGGCGAGGGACCAGCTGTCATCGTGATCGCGGAGATCCCGGGCATTACGCCCAAGGTTGCCGATTTCGCCCGCAGGGTTCGGGCCCTCGGCTGCACGGTGTTGCTGCCGGTGTTGTTCGGTGAACCCGGCCGCGAACCCTCGGGTCGATACATCGCGTCGTCGATCGCGAAGGCCTGCGTGTCGAGGGAGTTTGCGGCATTCGCCACAGGCAAGACCGCCCCGGTGTCCGAGTGGCTGCGTGCGCTGGCCCGTTATGCCCATGGTTCCTTCGGTGGTCCCGGAGTCGGAGCGGTCGGTATGTGTTTCACCGGCGGGTTCGCGCTCGGCATGATGGCCGGACCCGAACTGATCGCCCCGGTGTTGAGTCAGCCCTCGTTGCCCATCGGTTTCACGGCGAAGGCGAAGGCGAGCGTTCAGTTGAGCCCGGAGGATCTGAAAATCGTGAAGGAGCGCGTCGCCGAAGGTACGTGCGTCATGGGGCTGCGATTCACCGGCGATCGGGCGGTTCCGGCCGAGCGCTTCGAGACATTGCGGCGCGAACTCGGCGACGGATTCATCGGCGTCGAAATCGATTCGTCCGAAGGCAATGCCTGGGGAATCCCCACGAATGCGCACTCGGTGCTGACCGAGCATTTCGTCGACGAACCCGGACACCCGACGCGCGACGCTATGGATCAGGTCCTCGAATTCTTCAGGACCCGTCTGGTCGATCCGACGGATTAGACCCGGGCAAGAACTTTCGCCGTCGCATCGGCGGGCGGTCCGGTGGGTCGGGTGCGTCGGCGGGCGGCGTTCTGCCGTTGCACGATTGCATCGATGGCATCCATCATGCGCATGGAGTCGCCGAACCATTGGGGTAGGCGCCGACGATCTTCGACGTCGATTCCGTTGCGTCGTTGTCGTTCGCGCAGATCGTTGGAGGCCTCGAGAGCGGTGACTCCGGGTGGATCGAGGGCCGAGGGATTGGCGAGGATCTCTGAACCGTCGGGGCGCCAATGGTGGATGGTTCCGTCGGAATCGGCTGTCACGAGGATGTTTCGACGATGAACGAGGCCGTGGTGATAGCGACATTCGGGGACGAGATTCTCGACATCATCGTGACCACCGAAGGCCCGATGATGGCGATGGTGGATCTGGACGAGGGTTGCCGTGCAGCCCGGCCAGGCGCAGGTGCGATGGCGGGCGTGAACGGCCCGACGTTGTTGTGGTGTGATCGTGATGGTGCGACGCCCGAGGTGGAGCGGATCGCCGTTGCCGTCCTCGAGGACGGTGAGGAGCCCGGCATCGCAGGCCAACCACCGGGCGGCATCGCGTCGGATGGCAACGCCGGCCGGCTCCAGCACGTCGGCTGCCGCCCCGGTGCTGTCGGTGTCGGTGATGTCGGCGGGGTCGATGAGCGTGTCGACCGGGACATGCACGACGAGTTGGGCGGTGAATCCGCTCGGCTGCAGGGTCGGAGGTGTGGACACGGGCGCGGTTTCGCACAGGCGCAGAAGAGCCTCGGCACGCCATTGGCTGCGATCGAGCGTCGCCGGGGGAGCACCATCGAGAGCAGCGGCGTGCGCCCTCTCGGCGCGCACCGCAGCGGTGGCCGTTTCGAGACTGGCCAGCACGAGTTCGCCGTGTACGTGATCGAACCGGGCGCGCAGCTCGATGCCGTCCTCGTCGCGGATGACGATCACCCGTCCGATCGATGCTGGCTCGGGGGCGGAGGCTTCGGCGAGCTCGGCGGCCTCGATGCGGCGCCATGTGGAGCAGATGCGCTGTACCTGACCGACGGTTGCATGGACGGCAAGGTCGACAAGTGCCGCTTCGGTCTCGGGTGTGGCGACCCGGATGATCGGCTCGGCCTTCGAAACCGAGAGGCGACCCTCGGTGACGGCCTCGGCGAGGACGGGGAGTTCGTGCAGGGCCCGGCCGAGTGCGGCGATGCTGCGCGCCCGTCGTCGACCGAGCTGACAGTGCCAGGAGGCGAAGAACTCGACCGAGCCACATTCCCACTTCGTGTGCAGTCGGCGGATCTCGACTTCGGCCAGAACCGATGCCAGTTCGGCCTCGGCGGCAGAGAGCGTGCCGGCCAACTCGCGCGATCGATCGACCAACTGATCGTCGGTGAGTTCGGCGGCGCTCTGTGCAAGCCGGCGAGCGGTGGAGTCATCCGTGAAGTTTGAAGAGATGGGCTCCTGCCTTGGCTCCCGCCTTGACCCCTGCCCTACGCTTTCGAACATGTGTTCGATTTTACGGAAACCCACCTCCTCCGTCAAGAGGTTCATCGGAAATTTTCCGGCCGGTAGAGTTGTCGCCCCATGACCGATGATCTGCTCGAAGGCCTCAATCCCGTCCAGTACGAAGCGGTCACGCACACTCACGGACCGCTGCTCATCGTGGCGGGCGCCGGATCGGGCAAGACCCGGGTTCTGACCCATCGCATCGCCCACCTGATCCAGGCCGAGGGCGTCTCGCCGTTCGAGATCCTTGCGATCACGTTCACCAACAAAGCCGCGCAGGAGATGAAGGAGCGCGTCGCCGCCCTCGTGGGTCCGGTCGCCGAGAAGATGTGGGTGTCGACGTTCCATTCGGCGTGTGTCCGCATTCTCCGGCGCGATGCCGGGCGTCTCGGGTTCCCGGCGTCGTTCACGATCTACGACCAGTCCGATGCACAGCGACTGACGAGCTACGTCATCCGCGATCTCGGACTCGATGCGAAGAAGTTCCCTCCGCGCTCGGTGCACAGTTCGATCTCGGCGGCGAAGAACGACGGTTACGGCGCCAAGGCCTATTCGGAGAAGGCGTCGACGATCTTCGAGCGCAAGATCTCCGATGTCTACAACGAGTATCAGGCACGGCTGCTCAAGGCCGGGGCGATGGATTTCGACGATCTCCTCGCCAACACGGTGGAGTTGTTCCGTCAGTTCCCCGAGGTCCTCGAGACCTATCAGCGTCGATTCAGTCATGTCATGGTCGACGAGTATCAGGACACGAATCAGGTACAGAACGAGCTTGTGCTCATGCTTTCGCAGCCGCAGGGCAACGTGTGCGTTGTGGGCGACAGTGATCAGAGCATCTATCGCTTCCGCGGTGCCGACATGCGCAACATCCTCGAATTCGAGAACGCGTTTCCGGATGTCACGGTGGTGTTGCTCGAGCAGAACTATCGCTCGACGCAGACCATCCTCGATGCCGCCAACGCCGTCATCGCGAACAACTTCGGGCGCAAGCCGAAAGAGCTCTGGACCGACAGTGGTCACGGTGATGCGATCGTCCGTTATCAGGCCGACGATGAAGCCGACGAAGCGCAGTGGATCGCGAATCAGTTGATGGCGTTGCACGATGCCGGCCACGTCTGGTCCGACAGCGCGATCTTCTACCGAACGAACGCGCAGAGCCGCGTGGTCGAGGAATACCTGATGCGCGTCGGCATCCCCTACAAGGTCATCGGCGGAACGCGTTTCTACGATCGACGCGAAGTCCGCGATGCACTTTCGTATCTCAAGTGCGTCGTGAATCCATCCGACGAAGTGAGCATGAAGCGGGTCCTCAACGTGCCGAAACGCGGGATCGGCGAATCCTCGGTCGGGCGTCTCGACGCATGGGCGCGCAGTCACGGACTCGCGTTCATCGAAGCGCTCCGCGAAGCCGGCGACGCGGGAGTCACGGGCAAGGCGCTGAAAGGCATCGACGGCTTCCTCAAGCTGCTTGATGACCTCCAGTTGTTCGTCGATGACGGTCCGTCCGCAGTGATCGAAGCGGCGATGCAACGTTCCGGATATCTTGAGGAACTCGAGGCCGAACATTCGATCGAGGCGGAAGGGCGCATGGAGAACATCGCCGAACTGGTTGGCGTTGCCCGCGATTTCGGTTCGATCGATGAATTCCTCGAACAGGTCGGTCTCGTGGCCGACATCGATTCACTCGATCCGGACGACTCCGCCGTCGTCATGATGACTCTTCATTCGGCGAAGGGCCTCGAGTTCCCGAACGTGTTTCTCATCGGCATGGAAGACGGCATCTTCCCGCACATGCGCTCGATCGGTGATCCCGACGAACTCGAAGAGGAACGGCGTCTGGCCTACGTGGGCATCACCCGTGCACGCGAACGGCTCTACATGACTCACGCCTGGGCGAGGTCGATCTACGGAAGTACGCAATACAACCCGCCGAGTCGTTTCTTCGAGGAGATTCCTCCGCAGTTGCTGAAGGTGGTCGAAGGTACGCGTCGTCAATCGCAACGTGCGACCGGTGGCACGAGCGGCGGCACGTATGGGCGTACGTCCGGAAGTTCGTGGAGCAACAGGACGGCGACGAAGAACAACGACGACGACTGGAGCGGTTCGGTCATCGGTGGGCGCTCGCACAGCGACGAATCGATCGAGGCCGCGCTCAAGCCGGCCCCTCCTGCGCCGAGCGGGGCCGATCAGATCGGGCTGCGCGTCGGCGACGATGTGCACCACGGCAAGTTCGGCGACGGGGTCATCACCGCCATCGAGGGCTCGGGAGACAAGGCCGAGGCCGTCGTGCATTTCCGCGGAGTGGGCGAGAAGCGACTCCTGCTGGCGTGGGCGCCACTCGCCAAGCGGTAGGGGAGCCGGCCCGGGCGTGATTCCCGCTCCTGCCCCGAAATCATGACTTCTGTCACAATCTGACGATTCGTCAGATTCTGTCTTGGCATGATGCGGACGGTGTGTTAGGCATACCTAACCCCAAGCTGTTAGGTACGCCTAACAGCACGCTTTTCGGGTGGGGCCGAACCGGAGATGGGAGTCTCGCCATGACGAACAAAAGCACGACGAACGCAAGCTCGCCAGACGCCAGCGGTCTGAACGAAGGCCGACGCGGGCACCGAAAGGGAATCCGCGGAGGAGCGCTCGTCGTCTGTCTGGGGCTCCTCGTGGCGCTCCTGGCATCGGCCTGCGGTTCGGGCGGGTCGACCGACTCGGCGGGGCCGATCACCGTCTACTCGGGTCGCAGCGAGGCACTTGTCGCACCGCTCTTCGAGATGTTCACGGCCGAGACGGGGGTTCAGGTCGAAGCCCGTTTCGGCGACAGCGGAGAACTCGGGGCCCAGATCATCACCGAGGGCGGAGCATCTCCCGCCGACGTGTTCTTCTCCCAGGACGCGGGGGCGCTTGGAGCGGTTTCGGCGACCGGAGAGTTCCTGAAGCTTCCGACGTCGGTGCTTGATCTCGTTCCCGCGGCGCTGCAGGCCGATGACGGCACGTGGGTGGGTGTCTCGGGTCGCGTTCGCGTGATCGCCTACGACAACGTCACCGTCACCGATCCTCCGACAACGATCGACGGACTTCTCGATCCGCGATGGAAGGGCGAGATCGGCTTTGCTCCGACCAATGCGTCGTGGCAGTCATTCGTGACCGGGCTTCGAATTCTGCGCGGTGAAGACGGAGCGGAAGCGTGGTTGCGTGCTTTCGCTGCAAATGATCCCAAGGCGTACGAGAAGAATGGCGCCGTACTCGACGGAATCGCCAAAGGTGAAGTGCAGTTGGGCCTGGTCAACCACTACTACCTCCAGGAGCGGATCAAGGCGAAGGGTGCCGACAGCGTCAAGATCTCGAACCAGTACCTGACGGGTGGAGATCCCGGTGGTCTCGTGAATGTGGCCGGCGTCGGAATACTCAAGTCGACAAAGCACAGGACCAGCGCCGAGAAATTCGTCGAATTCCTCCTCAGCCCCACCGCCCAGCAGTATTTCGCCGACCGGACGTTCGAGTTCGCGTTGGTCGGAGACATAACGTCTGCCGACGCCTCTCTGCCATCGCTGTCATCGCTGGACGCTCCCGAGATCGACCTGTCGGATCTGGCATCGTTGGAGGCCACACAAGAACTCCTCCAGAAGGTTGGTCTGCTGACAAAGTGAGCAACGCAGCGAGGAGCGGAAGGGGATCGGAATCCGCGGACTCCGCGATTCGTCGGGTGATCTCCCGAAGGCCGATCACGGTTTCCCCCGTCGTGGTGGTGTTGGCCGTTCTCGCGGCCGTCACCACCGCGCTCCCGTTGGGTTACCTCGTTGCCAAAGCATCGTCGCGGGGCCTCGAGAATCTCGTCGAGGAGATCTGGCAGCGACGGACGCTGGAACTGACGGTGCGTTCCCTCGGGCTTGCTTTCGTCGTGACGATGGCGAGCCTCGCCATCGGCTTGGGAGGTGCGTTCGCTCTGGTTCGGACAGACCTGCCCGGTCGCAAGTTTTTCAACGTCATGTTGGCCCTTCCGTTGGCGATGCCTTCGTATGTGGCGGCGTATGCGTGGATCTCCTGGATTCCCTCGTTGGCGGGGTTCTGGGGAGCAGCGCTGGTCATCACCTCGATCTCGTTTCCGTTTGTCCTGCTTCCGGTGACGGCATCGATGCGGCGGATCGACGCAAGTCAGGAAGACGTTGCGCGTTCATTGGGAATGGGGCCCACACGTGTCGCCTTCAGCCTCACGCTGCGTCAGGTGCGGCCGGCAGCGACAGCAGGCGCCCTGATGGTCTGCCTCTACACGCTGTCGGACTTCGGTGCCGTCGCCACGATGCGTTTCGAGAGTTTCACCTGGGTGATCTTCGGGGCATATCGGGCGGGGTTCAACCCGACTCGTGCAGCAATTCTCGCGCTTGTACTTGTTGCGATCGCCATCGTCCTCGTGTGGGCCGAATTGTCGGTCAGGGGCACGGGTTCATCCGCGCGGATCGGAGGCGGTGCGTCGCGTCAGCCTCGTCGGATCGCCCTCGGTGTGATGCGCTGGCCGGCAGTTCTTGCCGTTGCCTCCGTCGGACTTGTCACGCTTGTCATCCCGATCGGACTCGTCGTGCGATGGTTCTTCGATGCTGCCAATGTCGGTATCGATTGGTCGAGATTGCTGACAGCGCTGCGCGAGACCGTGCTGGTCTCGGCGATGGCGACGGTCGCGGTGATCGTTCTCGCGGTGCCCACCGGTGTTCTCTCGGCCCGAGTGCGAACTCGCTGGGCCCAATCGACCGAGCGCGTCGTGTTCGTCGCGCATGCTCTCCCCGGCATCGTGATCGGCCTTGCCGTTGTGTACGTCGGGATTCGTCTCGTGCCGTCTCTTTACCAACGAGTTCCGATGCTGGTGTTTGCTTACGTCGTTCTCTTCTGCTCGCTGGCCGTCGGATCGATCCGGGCATCGGTGGAGCAGACTCCCGGCTCCATCGAGGAGGCCGCGCGTTCGCTTGGTCTTTCGAGGACTGCGGTGTTGCGTCGGGTGACGATTCCGCTCTCTCGCCCGGGCATTCTCGCCGGCGCAGCCCTGGTGTTCCTCACGGTGATGAAGGAACTCCCGGCTACGATTTTGCTGCGTCCGACCGGAATGGAGACCATGTCCACTGAACTTTGGTCCCACACCTCGGTCGCCGACTACGCGGGGGCAGCGCCGTATGCGCTGGTGCTGGTCCTCGTTGCGGCGTTGCCGGCTGCAGTGCTCACCCTGAATCGGGACGCATAGTGGATCCGACACTCGATGTCCGGTCCATCAGCAAGTCGTTCGGTGGGGCTCCCATCGTGGACCAGGTCTCGCTGACCGTGGCGCCCGGGCAGATCGCCGTGATTGTCGGGCCCTCGGGCAGCGGAAAGACGACGGTGCTGCGCTGCATAGCGGGGTTCGAGCGCCCCGACACCGGCGAGATCAGCATCGATGGTGCACCGGTCGTCGAATCCGGACTGTTTGTCGCTCCCGAGAATCGGCACGTGGGCTACGTCCCACAGGAAGGCGCGTTGTTCCCGCATCTCTCCGTTGCCGGCAATATCGGCTTCGGTCTGCCCCGTGGCGGCATGCGATCGAAACGCGTCGCCGAGTGCCTCGAACTTGTCGGTCTGGCAGGACTCGGTGATCGACGGGTCGACGAACTCTCGGGTGGGCAACAACAGCGCGTCGCTCTGGCTCGGGCGCTCGCCCCGCGACCGCGTCTCGTGGTCATGGATGAACCCTTTTCGGCGCTCGACGCGGCCCTGAGGCCGGCGATCTGCGCCGATGTTGTCTCCGCCCTACGCGGTGATGCCGCAACGGCGGTGATCGTCACGCACGATCGGGACGAGGCCCTGGCGGTCGCCGATCTCATCGCCGTGATGATGGACGGAAAGATCGTTCAATGCGCCGACCCGGTGACTCTCCATCGCGAGCCGGTCTCCGAGCGAGTTGCATCCTTTCTCGGCGAGGTCGATGTCACCACCGGACGACTCGTCGGCCAGGAGGTCATAACTCCTCTGGGGACATTTCGAGCCGAGAGCCACGGACCGATTTCGGGAGAGGTCGACGTGATCCTTCGCCGAGGCCAGGTGCGTGTGTACCCGGAGCCAGTGACCCGAGCCTGAACGGGTTTCCGGCCGGAGGCGTGTGCCCCGCTGAGATCAGCCTTCTTGAGCGGCGCTGTCGGGGTTCAGGTTCACGATGACCTTGCCTCCGTCGGTGATGGTCACCGGATAGTCGGTGAGGCCGGTTCCGTCGGCCGCAACGATGGTGCCGTCGCACGGATCGCGGAAATCACCGGACCCGGGCTGCCATTCGAGTGTGCATGACCGGCTCTGGCCGGGGCGGCGTGCGTCGAACGCGAACCATCCCGTAGCGGGATCGTCGCCGATGTGTTGGAGGTAGATGTCGCGCCTGCCGCCAGAGACATCGGAGAACAGCAGGGGCCCTCCGGAGGCGATGTTGGAGGCCCGCGACTCGGCCTGACCGGCGTCGTAGGTCTCGGAACCGAGTTTCACCTCGACCGTGCCCGACTCGGTGAGTGAAGGAATCGCCACCACGAAGAGGATGAGGACGAGAGCGATCCCGATGGCGATGCCGCCGACGGCGAGGATCACCGATCTGGGGGCACGGGTCTTGGTTTCCTTGACCGGACTCATGGCTCAAGTATCGCCCCCGGGGGATGGGTGGGTGAAGTCGGCCCCCCCCGCCCGGGGAGCGCCGTCGGGGGGCGGTTTGGGAGGGATGCCTTCGGACTGACTACGTTGTCGCCGTGGATCTTCTCGAATATCAAGGCAAGCAGTTCTTCGCTCAGTTCGGCATTCCCGTATCTGATGGACGAGCTGTCACATCCGTAGACGAGGCACTGGCCGCCGCAGAGGCAGTCGGTTACCCGGTCGTCGTCAAGGCCCAGGTGCATGCCGGTGGTCGTGGCAAGGCAGGCGGCGTCAAGCTCGCCAACAATGCCGACGAAGTGCGCGAGCACGCCGGAAACATCCTCGGACTCGACATCTCGGGGCACATCACGCGCACCTTGTGGATCGAGATCGCGTCGGACATCGCGGAGGAGTACTACGCGTCGTTCACGCTCGATCGCTCCGCCAAGAAGCATCTCGGCATGCTCTCGAAAGAGGGTGGCGTCGAGATCGAAACGGTTGCCGTCGATAACCCCGACGCGATCGCCAAGATCTGGATCGACCCGGTCGATGGCCTCACCGAAGAGGTGTGCCGTGCCTGGGTGCTTGCAGCCAAGCTCAACCCCGACGTCACCGACGGTGCAGTTGCGCTACTGCTCAAGCTCTACACGGCTTATGTCGAAGGCGACGCCGATCTTGCGGAGATCAATCCGCTGATCGTCAAGACCGACGGCAACGTCCATGCTCTCGACGCCAAGGTCACCCTCGACGACAACGCCGAGTTCCGTCACGAGTGGGACGAGTACGCATCGACGCAGGTACGCGACGTTCGTGAAGAGGCTGCGCACGAGAAGGGCCTTCAGTACGTGGGCCTCGACGGAAGCGTCGGCATCATCGCCAACGGAGCCGGTCTCGCCATGAGCACGCTCGACGTCGTGAACCAGGCCGGTGGCGAAGCCGCCAACTTCCTGGACATCGGCGGCGGCGCGAACGCCGACGTCATGGCCGGCGCTCTGCAGGTCATCAACGACGATCCCAAGGTCAAGTCGATCTTCATCAACATCTTCGGCGGCATCACCCGCGGCGAAGAAGTTGCCAAGGGCATCATCGAAGCGCTGTCGCGTGTCGACATCGCCGCTCCGATCGTGATCCGCCTCGACGGCACCAACGCCGAAGAGGGCCGGGCACTGCTCGAACCACACCTGTCGGACAAGCTCCAGAGCAAGCCCACCATGCTCGAAGCCGCTGCTGCCGCAGTCGCACTCGCGAAGAAGAACTGAGGAATCCTGTGAGCATCTTCGTAGACGAGAACACAAAGGTCATCTACCAGGGCCTCACCGGTTCGCAGGGTCGCTTCTACGGCCTGCGCAACCGCGATTACGGCACCAATGTTGTTGGTGGCACGAACCCCAAGAAGGCCGGCGAGGACGTCGACGGCATTCCGATCTTCGCCAACGTCGGTGAAGCAGTTGCCGCCACCGGCGCCAATGCGTCATGCATCTTCATCCCCGCTCCCGGCGTGCGCGCCGCGATCATGGATGCGGCCGAAGGTGGCGTCGAATTCATCGTGTGCATCACCGAAGGTGTGCCGGCACATGACGAAGCGTGGTTCTACAACGAACTCAAGCGCGACTTCCCGAACGTGCGCCTTCTGGGCCCGAACTGCCCCGGCATCATCAGCCCCGGAAAGTGCAACATCGGAATCACCGCTGGTGAGATCGCCAAGCCCGGTGGCCCGGTGGGCATCGTGAGCCGCTCCGGCACGCTCACCTACCAGGCGCTCTATGAGCTCAAGCTTCAGGACATCGGCGTCACCACGTGCGTCGGTATCGGTGGCGATCCGGTTCCCGGCACGTCGTTCATCGATTGCCTCGAGGCGTTCGAAGCCGATCCCGACACCAAGGCCGTCATGATGATCGGCGAAATCGGTGGTTCGGCCGAAGAAGAAGCAGCCGAGTTCATCAAGAACATGATGTCGAAGCCGGTTGTTTCCTACGTCGCCGGTGTCACGGCTCCTCCCGGGAAGAAGATGGGCCACGCTGGCGCCATCGTCTCGGGTGGCAAGGGCACTGCCGCCGCCAAGATGGAAGCGCTCGAAGCCGCTGGTGTGCGCGTGGGCAAGAACCCCACCGAAGCCGGCGAACTCATGGTCGAGGTTGTGCGCGAGCACGGCTGGGCCTGAGCCTTCAGCTTCAAAGTTGTTGCACGAAGGCCCGGCCATTGCGCCGGGCCTTCGTCGCGTCCGCCCCACCCCTAAAGCTGGCTCGATTTCGGTCGCTCTGGCGACCAGAAACGAGCCAGCTTGCCAAGTGGCTGGTGACACGGCATCTGTGGAGAACTACGGTCGTTTGGTGAGCGACCACGGCGGGAGGCTCGGAAGGTCACGAGGTGCGGCGATGCGGCGGTCGGTTGTAATGCTCTGCGGGCTGCTCACGCTTGCGTCGGTGTCGTTCGGATCGCTCCTCCTGGCTTCGTGTGCGAACCCGTCGGGGAAACCTGTGACGCAGCTTTCGGCCCTGCAGGTCTCCCTCTCGACGGAGACGGCGACGCCCGGCGAAATCATCGTCGCCATGGTTCAGGGATGTCCTCGAGAGGGAACACTTCGCTCGAAGGGTGATGAAATTCACCTCGGGCTGGCTCCACCCGACGGCAACATGTGGGGTCCGACCCTTTTCCAAGGCAAGATCAGTTTCAACTCCACAACAAAGATCACCCTCGGTGAGTCCCATGCGACTGGTCGTCCATCGAGCTCGGGCGGGGCGGAGATCGAGGTACCGGTGGCGGATAATGCGATCGTGGGAACGCCCCTGTTCGTCACTGTGGTGTGCACGACGCTTCTTCGGAAGGACCCTGAAGCTGATCGCCTCGAGCAAGGATCCATCGATGCGGCAACGGCCGTCGCTGGGCCGTTGACTGTTCGTTGAGTCGATTCGGCCGGGGTCGGCAATCGCGTTGCGCCGGGCCTTCGTCGTTTTCCGTAACGTGTCGTCATGACTGACGCTGGTCCTCCGCATCTCGTCGCCGACGAGCTCGCCACATTGCGCGTGCTGTTCGACTTCCAGCGGGAGTCGTTCGTGCGCAAGGTCTCGGGTGTGAGTGACGAGGCAGCAGCCCGACAACTGCTGCCCTCGGACACCACGTTGGTGTGGCTGGTCAACCATCTTGTCTTCGTCGAGGAGTACTGGTTCCTGCATTGTTTCGCGGGGAAGGAGTTCGTGGCTCCCGATTACGAGCGCGGGCCGATCGGTGTCTCGCTCGAGCGTTACGCGCTCGCTCGTCAACGGGCCGACGCAATGCTCGATGCGGCGACGGATCTGAATGCCGAATGCGTGCAGGTAGGCCGGGGCGAGATGGTGAACCTCCGCTGGGTGCTCGGGCACATGCTCGAGGAAGTCGCTCGTCATGCCGGGCACGCCGACATCATCCGCGAGCTGCTCGACGGCGAGACTGGCCGCTGAACCCGGGGGTTTCCAGCAGGGAAGGCCCCCTTCCCGCCCCTGATAGTTTCAGGGCTTATGCGATTGGCAGTTCTTGCATCTGGAAGTGGGACCATCCTCGATTCGATCTGCGCCGACGGCATCGCTGTCTCGGTTGTCATCGTCGACCGCCCCTGTGGCGCGCAGGAAGTTGCGGCTCGGAACGGCATTTCCTGTGAACTGATCGAGCGTCGCACCTACGGCCCCGACTTCGATCGCAACGGCTACACAGCCGAGGTCCTCGGCGTCCTGAGCGGCTGGGACATCGAACTTGTCGCCATGGCCGGGTTCGGCACGGTGCTCGGCAAGGGCATGTTCGACGCTTTCCCCGGACACGTGCTCAACACGCATCCCGCTCTTCTTCCCTCATTTCCGGGTTGGCACGGCGTCGCCGATGCGCTCGCGTATGGCGTGAAGGTCACCGGTTGCACGGTGCACATCGCCACCGAAGAGGTCGACGCCGGCCCGATCCTCGCCCAGGAAGCGGTTGCCATCGAACCCGATGACACCGTCGAATCGCTGCATGAACGCATCAAGGCCGTCGAGCGTCGCATCTACGTTCGAACCATCTCCGAAATCATCGAAAGGGGCAGTGTCCAATGAGGGCTCTCCTGTCCGTGTATGACAAGTCCGGTGTTGTCGATCTGGCGCGCTCGCTGAACGATCTCGGATGGGATCTCGTCTCGAGTGGCGGAACCGCCCGGGTGATCGCCGAAGCCGGTATCCCCGTCACCGATGTTGCCGATCTCACCGGATTCCCGGCGATCCTCGGCCACCGTGTCGTGACCCTCCACCCGAAGGTTCACGGCGGCATCCTCGCCGACCCGACGAACGCCGAACACCGCGCCGACATGGACGCCTACGGCATCGAGTCGATCGATCTCGTCGTCGCCAACCTCTACCCCTTCTCGGCCGAGCCGTCGATCGAACTCATCGATGTGGGTGGGCCCACGATGGTGCGAGGTGCGGCGAAGAACCACGCGCATGTCGGCATTGTCACCGATCCGTCCCGGTACAACGAGATTGTCGACGAACTGAAAGCGAACGGTTCGCTTTCGTTGTCGACGCGCACGCGTCTGGCCCGCGATGCATTCGCGCACACGGCGGCCTATGACGCCGAGATCCTCGCCTGGTTCGACGCCGGCATGCCGGCCGCCGGTTCCGCTTCTGCGGAAAATGCGGCAACCGACGTGGCTGCCGAACTTCCCGAAACCATCGAACTCTCGCTGGTGCGCGATCAGGTTCTCCGTTACGGCGAGAACCCGCATCAGGTTGGTGCCCGCTACACCGCTACCGGCGATTCCGGTTGGTGGTCGACGGCAGTGCAGCACGGCGGCAAGGAGATGAGCTATCTCAACGTGTATGACACCGAAGCGGCCTGGCGCCTCGTGCATTCGATCGGCGAGCGTCCGGCTGCCGTTGTGATCAAACACGCGAACCCGTGTGGTGTCGCCGTCGCCGACGACATCTTCACGGCCTACACGCAGGCGCACGCGTGCGACACGGTCTCCGCGTTCGGCGGAATCATCGCCGTCAACCGCATCGTGACTCTCGAGGTCGCACAGGCGATCGCCCCGGTGTTCACCGAGGTGCTCGTTGCCCCCGGCTATGAGCCCGATGCTCTCGCGGCACTGCAGGAAAAGAAGAACCTCCGCATCCTCACCGCCATCGCCCCGGGAGCGCCGGGGCTGTCGCTCCGTCCGATCGACGGCGGATACCTCGTGCAGACTCCCGATCTCGTCACCGACGATCCGACCAACTGGACCGTTGCAACCGATCGGTCGCCGACCGATGGCGAATGGATCGATCTCGTGCTGGCATGGCAGGTCGTCGCCAAGGTCACCTCGAACGCCATCGTTCTCGTGAAGGACGGTCAGGCTGTCGGTATCGGCTGCGGGCAGCAGAACCGACGCGATGCCGGGCACCTGGCGGCGGTGAAGGCCGAGGGTCGCGCTGCCGGTGGCGCTTACGCGTCGGACGCGTTCTTCCCCTTCGCCGATGGACTCGACGCTGCGATCGAAGCCGGTGCGACGTGCGTGATCCAGCCTGGAGGTTCGATCCGCGACGAGGAAGTCATCGCCGCCGCCAATGCCGCCGGACTCGCGATGGTGTTCACGAGCGAGCGTCACTTCCGCCACTGACTCCTCGCATCGCTCAATTGTGGGAGCCGAGGGCCAAAGCGGCCTAGGTTTCATCTCCGTGCTGATGAACTGGTTGACCTCATTGCCGACGGCGGCCCTTCTTCTGATCGTGCTGGTAGTGGTCGGTTCGATCTCGGTATTGCTCTACCTGTTGATCAATCGGCAGGTCGGCGATCATCGCGAGCATGCGGGTATGGCCGCAGCGGCCTACATGACGGCGTTGGGGAGCCTGTTCGCGATCCTGACGGGTTTCCTCATCAATTCCGAATATTCGACGCTCAGGGACGCTCGCCAGATCGTCGGAACGGAAGCGGCCGCGTCGAGTCGACTGGCGTCGGCGACGGAGGGACTCCCTTCCGTCGACGGGTCGGCGATTCAGGTGCGACTGGGCCGGTATCTGCGAGACGTATCCACGGACGACTGGGAGGCACTGGCCGACGGGGATGCGCAGGATTCGCCTGCATTCCTGTCATTGCGCGAACTGCAGTCCACGGTCTTTTCGATCTCGAGTCGCCCCTATGTGCCGGCGGCGACAACCGGTGCAATGGACAGCGCAGTGGCCGAACTCACGTCCTCCCGTCGCGACCTCATCTCGCTGGCCAGTAGCGAGATGCCGTTTCAACTCTTCGCCCTGAGTGCCATCGCGGGGCTGGCACTCATCGTGAATGCGATGTTCGTCGCTCTTCGAACTGGGGGCGGCACCGCGTACGTCGCCGTCGGCATCATCGTGATCGTTGCCCTCGACCTCGCGCTGATTCTCGGAATATCGGCGCCGTTCCGGGGTCCTTTCGTTGTCGACAAGGGACCTGTCCAGTCGATGTCGGAAGAGGTCCTTCAGGGCGTCTATCTGCCGTGGGTCGGCCCGGGGTCGACGATCGCCACCGATGCCGGCACCTGTCGGGCCGATCCTCGAGGATGTCTCACGATCGAAGCCGGCGACTCGATCCAACTGGGAGCACTACTGCGCGTGGGCGCCGATTCGATGGGGATCGGGCGGGATTCCCGACGGGGGATCGATCTGGCCATCGACTATCTCGACGCCGAGTTCGACGGGGCCCCCGGAATGCTGATGGGGCATCCGGTGGCAGTTGTTGCCGCCGATGATCAGTGCTCGGCCGAAGGTGGGCGCGAAGGCGCCGAACGCATCCTTCTCGGATCGCGGATGGTCGCCGCGGTCGGAACGTCCTGCTCGGGTGCGGCATTGGGTGCGGCCGAACCGATCTTCTCCCGCGCCGGGATTCCGCTGATGTCGGCGCAGAACACGGCGCCCGGTCTCACGTCGATCGAGAAGCCGGGAAGCACCTATGCGAGAACAGCGCCGAACGATCTCATCCAGGGTTCGGTGGTCGCCGATTTCGTCGTGAACGGGCTCTCGGCGAAAACGGTCAGCGTGATCTCGGACGGCACCGTCTACTCGGAGCAACTCGGGCAGACGTTTGTGGACCGCCTCGGTTCCATCGGTGCAACCGCGCTGCCGACGGTGATCGCTCCGAAGGGGAGTGATTTCTCCGCGATCGCCCGATCGATTGTCGAGAGCGGAGCGGACGCGGTCTACATGCCCGTCAATTCGCCGGTCTGCGAAGATCTCATGGACGCGATCGCGGAAACTCCCGGTGGCGGGGGAATCGCCGTGGTGACAAGCGATGCGTGTGTCAACAGCGACGTGGTGTCCTCCGCGGCACGAGTCAACGCCTACGCATCGGGGCCGGACATCACTGCGCTGGGCAAGAAACCCTTCTACAGCGAGCAATACGAGAAGGCGTATATCAGCACGTTCGGTGGACAGCCCCTGTCGGTCTGGAACACCTCGGCATTCGACGCGACCAATCTGCTCTTCGATTCGATCCAGCGAATTGCCGTTCTCGGCTCGGACGGATCGATTTCGATTCCCCGTTCGGCACTCATCGAGGCCATCCGCGTGATCAACGGCTATCGGGGCGTTTCCAATCAGATGGTGTGCAAGCCGACAGGCGATTGCGCGCAATCGGCAACGATTGCGGTCTACCGGGCCCCGTTCTGGCCTGTCGGGCCGAGTGCAGCGATCTCGGAACCGGTGTTCTCGAAAACCGAGACGCTGGCCGCAGTCGTGGCCCGAAATTGACCCCGCGTAAATCCGGAAGGTCTCGAACATGACGTTCCGATCGGGTAAGACTGTTCCCATGGAATCGCCGGTCACAGGATTCAGCCACGTCCAATTGCGTTGTGCGGATGTGGCGGCGTCGCGTCGGTGGTACGAGCTGGTTCTGGGAATGGAAGCGTTCGTCGAATTGCCCGACACCGTCGCCCTTCGTCATGCCCCGAGTCGACTGGTACTCGTTCTCTCACCGGGCGCTGTCGATCAGACGGTTTCGCCGCTCGATCATCTGGCCTTCGCGGTTCCTGACGGTGAGGCACTCTCGGCGTGGGCGGATCATCTGGCGTGGTCGGGGATCACACACGAAGGAATCGTTTTCGAAATCGGCAAGCCTTCCCTGCAGCTTGTCGACCCCGACGGCAACTCGATCGAACTGGTTGCCCCTGCGCCGAAGTGATGACGGGGAGGGCCGGCGACATGCGGAACCGGTTGCCGCTACTGGAAGAGAAAGAGATCGCTTCCGGTTTCGGCCACGAGCCTGGCGAGCACGTCGAGGGGCAGGCCGATGACGTTGGACGGACTGCCGGAGATGCCGGCCACGAACAACGCAGCTGAACCCTGCATGCCGTAGCCGCCAGCCTTGTCGAAGGGTTCGCCGGTCGAGACGTACCAGTCGATCCACGCGTTGGGGAGATCGGCGAAGGTCACGTCGGTGGTGACGGTGGCGGTGCGCACGATCGACGCGGACTCGTCGGGCCAGCGGTACACGCACACACCGGTGTGCACCTGATGGGTGCGACCGGAGAGTCGACGCAGCAATGCGCGCGCCTCCGAGTCGTTGATGGGCTTGCCGAGCAGGGCTCCGTCGAGATCGACGGTGGTGTCGGCGGCGATGACGAGCTCACCCTGAACCGCTACGGCCTTGGCCTTTGCGATGGCGAGACGTTCCACGTATCGGGTGCCGGATTCGCCGGTCTCGACCGATTCGTCGATGTCGGCGGGACGGATTTCGAGGCGCAGTCCGAGACCTCCGAGCAGTTCGGCGCGGCGCGGTGATCCGGAGGCGAGGACAAGTCGTTCGCTCATCCGCCGCTCACGGTCGCATCGGCAAGGGCATCGGGGGGAGTACTGGCATCTGCATCGATCCAACCTTCGGGAATGACCACGTCGTGCGGACCGGTCTGGGTGCCGCGCGGTCGGGCTGCGGTCTCGGGTGGCACGACGAGCGAGAGATCGAGGGACGCAAATGTGTCGTCGAGTTCGGCAAGTGTGCTGAGTGAGGTGAGTCTGCGACGAACCTCGGAACCGACGGCGAAGCCGGTGAGGTACCAACCCAGATGTTTGCGCATCATGCGCATGGCGCGGTTCTCGTCGATGGCGTCGGTCAGAAGTTGAGCGTGTCGAGTGGCGATCACGGCGACTTCGCCAAGGGTGGGCTCGGCCCGGACCGGTTGTCCGGCGAACGCGTCGGCGAGTTGTCCGAAGAACCAGGGTCGGCCGAGACAGGCGCGGCCGACGACGACTCCGGCGCAACCGGTTTCGCTCATCATCGACAATGCATCCTGGGCAGTCCAGATGTCGCCGTTGCCCAGAACGGGAACATCGGGAACGGCCTCGACAAGTTCGCCGATCGCGCTCCAGCGAGCCCGTCCCGAATAGCGCTGTGCGGCGGTGCGGGCATGGAGAGCGACGGTGGCGGCGCCGGCGTCGGCCGCAAGGCGACCGGCCTCGATGAACGTCACGCGCTCGTCATCGAGTCCGATGCGCATCTTGACCGTCACCGGTACCTTGCCGGCGGCCTCCACTGCCGATCGAACGACAGCAGCGAAAAGTCGGGGGCGGGCGGGCACGGCGGCACCGCCACCGTGGCGGGTCACCTTGGGAGCCGGGCACCCGAAATTGAGATCGATGTGATCGACGAGATCCTCGCCGACCAGCCGTCGGATGGCCTCGCCAACGACCGCAGGATCGGTTCCGTAGAGCTGCAGCGAACGCGTCGACTCGTCGGGGGCGAACGATGCCAGCTGCCAGCTCTTCTCGACGTCCTCCATGAGGCCGCGGGCGTTGACCATCTCGCTGACGTACAGACCGGCCCCGTAGGTACGACACAGTTGGCGGAAGGCGATGTTGGTGACGCCGGCCATGGGGGCGAGCACAACGGGCGGATCCACCGTGATCGGCCCGATCTGGAGGGGCTTCACCGTCGGCCTGGTCGTGACGGAAGCTGGCTCGGCCAGGTCGGGGTCGGAAGCGGGGGACGGTGACACGAACCAACACGGTAGCGAGGGCCGGTAGGGTCAACCGCATGTCTGCTCAGGTGCTTGATGGGGAACTTGTTGCCGCCGGGATCAAGGAGCGGCTCGCCGGGCGGGTCGATGCGCTGGTCGAGCGGGGAATCACCCCCGGACTCGGCACGGTTCTTGTCGGCGATGACGGCCCTTCATCGAATTATGTCTCGATGAAGCACCGCGATTGCGAGGCTCTGGGCATCTCGTCACATCACGCCCATCTGCCCGCCGATGCCACCCAGGACGACGTTCTCGCCGTCATCGACCGGTTCAACAACGACCCGGCCGTCGATGCCTATCTGATGCAGTATCCGTTCCCCAAGCACCTCGATTTCGAGGGGGCTTTGCTGTCGGTCGATCCGGCCAAGGACGTCGACGGCCTGCATCCGGTCAATCTCGGACATCTCGTCCAGGGCGTCGACGGACCGCTCCCGTGTACGCCCGCCGGAATTCAGGCGCTTCTTGCGTACTACGAGGTTCCCATCGAGGGTCGTCACGTGGTCATCGTCGGCCGGGGTCTCACGATCGGCCGTCCACTGGCGAATCTGCTCACGCTCAAGAGGCCCAATGCCAATGCGGCGGTGACTGTCGTGCACACCGGCGTCGCCGATCTGGCCACGTACACGCGTCAGGCCGACATCATCATCGCGGCTGCCGGATCGCCGGGTCTGATCACGGCAGACATGGTCAAGCCCGGTGCGGCTGTTGTCGCCGCGGGTGTTTCATTCGAAGGCAAGAAACTGGTCTCCGATGTCGCCGACGAGGTATCCGAAGTGGCCGGCTGGCTGTCGCCCCGTATCGGTGGAGTCGGGCCGATGACCAGGGCGATGTTGTTGGTCAACACGGTCGATGCCGCAGAGCGACGCGCGTAGCCTTTCCACGATGACCCGCATCGCCGACCTTCTCGCTTCCGGACGCACCTGTTCGTTCGAGTTCTTCCCTCCGAAGACCGACGAGGCCGCACGCGCGCTCGAGCAGACCATCGCCGATCTCGCTCCGCTCGATCCGTCGTTCGTGTCGGTCACCTATGGCGCCGGTGGTTCCACCCGTGAGCGCACCCGCGACGTGGTGATCAACATCGAACAGAACATCGGCATCACGGCGATGGCCCATCTCACCTGCGTCGGCCACACCCGCGACGAGATCGATTCGCTGCTCGACGAGTACAAGGCCGCCGGCGTATCGAACATCCTGGCGCTGGCCGGCGATCCGATCGTCGACGATTCCGGTGACGTGGTCGAGAGCGAATTCGAATTCGCCTCGGAACTCGTCGAGTTGATCGCAGCCAAAGGGGATTTCTCCATCGGCGTCGCCGCCCATCCCGAAGGCCATCCGCGCTCACCGGATCTGTATTCGGATCGGCGTCATCTCGCCGACAAGTTGAACATGGCGGATTTCGCCA
>CAEZUP010000024.1_pt1 | contig 22454 bp, 17 predicted proteins | sample 7264511 | NCBI WGS metagenome assembly CAEZUP01 (sample SAMEA6813833, study PRJEB35770) | uncultured Microthrixaceae bacterium | biome: Freshwater; feature: Freshwater reservoir; material: water | place: Czech Republic | collected 2016-04-20 | depth 0.5m m
CCACCGATGGGAAGATCGATGCCACCGGGAAGCGAGATGGTCTTGTCCTCGCAGAATGCGTGGATGCCTTCCGGTCCGAGCTCGCGGCCGACGCCGGAGTTCTTGAAGCCACCGAACGGGCCGTTGAAGTCCATGCCCTGGGTGGTGTTGACCGCAAAGGTTCCGGTGCGAACACGACGGGCGACGCCGATGCCCTTTTCGATGTCGGACGTGTAGCACGCACCGGCAAGGCCGTAGTCGTTGTCGTTGGCCATGGCGATGGCATCCTCGAGGGTGTCGTACTGGATGAGCGACAACACCGGGCCGAAGATCTCTTCACGGGCGATGGTCATGTCATTTGTGACATCGGCGAAAAGGGTGGGGGACACGAAGTGACCCGTGGCCTCGTCGGGACGACCGCCGCCGACGACGACGGTTGCGCCTTCGGCAATGCCCTTGGCGATGTAGCCCTCGACACGCTCGCGCTGACGCTCGGCGATGAGCGGTCCGCAGAGGTTGTCGGGGTTGGTCGGATCGCCGGTGATCTGCGAGGCGACAGCGGCGGCGAGTGCGTCGCGGATCTCGGCGTAGCGGCTCTTCGGAGCGAGGACGCGGGTGAGTGCGACACAGGCCTGACCGTTGTTCATGAGGCCGCCACCGATGATCATCGGGATGGTCTCGTCGAGGTTCGCATCGTCACAGATGATGGCTGCGGACTTGCCGCCCAGTTCGAGCGTGCAACGCTTGAGCTGCTCGCCACAGATCGCACCGATCTTGCGACCGGCTGCGGTCGAACCGGTGAAGCTCACCTTGTTGATGTCGGGGTGACGGACGAGGTGCTCGCCAACTTCGCGGTCGGCGGGAACGATGTTGATGACACCGGCCGGAACTCCGGCTTCGATGAGGACCTCGGCGAGGAGGTTGGCATCGAGAGGAGTCTCGGGGGCGGGCTTGAGGACGATCGTCGAACCCGAAGCGAGCACCGGGCCCACCTTGAGGGTGGTGATGAAGAGCGGGACGTTCCAGGGGATGATGCCGGCGCAAACCCCGACCGGCTCGCGGCGGACGATGATCTGGCCGCCGAGGGCGCCGTCGCGGCGCTCTTCGAACGGGAACTCGAGCGTGTGACGGGCGAACGAGTCGAGGACCATGGTGCTCGAGAGCACCTGTCCGAACATCGAGAAGTAATACGGAGCGCCGACCTCGTTGGTGATGAGGTTGGTGAACTCGTCCTGACGGGCCTTGATGCCGTCGGAGACGCGGGTGAGGAGTTCGGCACGCTGCTGCGGCGTCCAGGTGGACCATTCACCTTCGAATGCAGCCTTGGCGGCGGCAACGGCGCGGTCCATGTCGGCGTTGGTGGCGACCGGCACGGAGCCGATGACCTCTTCGGTGGTCGGCGAGAGGACCTTGAGGGTCTCGTTGCCGGCGGGGGCGACCCATTCGCCACCGATGAAGAACTTGTCGTACGTGTACATGGCTTCCCCTTTGGATGCGGGCCTGCGCCCGGAATCAGTGCCGTCCGGGGCTCATGCGGCCAGCCGAATCAACAGGGGAAATGTACCCGCCGGAGGCCCGTTCCGACAGATCGGCGCTATCCGACCCGATTGAGGTCGTCGACGACCTCGAGAAGATCGCCCACGTTGTAGAAGTTCACCCCGACGATCGTGGCGAATTCCCCGCGTTGGGTCATGCAGTTCCGGACCCGGGACATCAGGACGTCGTAGCTGTTGACGATCCGTGCCTGGGCGATCGTCGAAGCACTTCCGGAGGGCGTGGTCCAGTGGTTGATCTGGAAGAGGGGCGATTCCGGGGTCCCCCGGTTGGGTCGGCAACTCGCCAGGCCGTCCCAGTCCGGTGACCATGCGGCAGCGCTACCTGTCGACGATGCGGGATCCGGGACGATGACGGTGTCGTCGACCGGACCGGTCACGGTGGCGGTCCCGGTGTAGCCGGGAGCGCCCGGAGTCAGCAGATCGTCTTCGGTGCGAAAAGTGAACGGTGTGTCCTGCAGCAGGCCGTAAGCCGGGTTGTTCCACCCCGGGGGAGGTCCGCCGAATTCGGACATCATCACGATGTTCTTTCCCTGATCGATGAGGCTGCCGAGCGTGGGAGGCGTCGCCGAGGAGTCCCATTCATAGAGTTGATCGAACAGGCGGGCGTCCCTGAACGCCTTTTCGGTGTCCTCGGTCGAGACGTAGTTGCCGATCACGAGGATGATCACTTCGTCGGGATTGCGCACGAGGAACTGTCGGATGGCACCGAGGGACGTGGAGAAGCGGGTGGCTCCGTATTCGCAATAGACGTGACAGAGGTAGATGTCCCGCAGGGCGGGATCGATCGGTGCCGCATCGAGACTCTTGAGGATGGAGGGGTCGGCACCGGCGGGCAACTGGCTCTCGACGGCAGCGGGATTCACCTTGGCTTCGAGGGCGCGGTCGGTGACGACCAACCCGTCGCCGCCGGTTCCGATGTTCGTGCGCACCCCGTAATGGGTCTTGACGAGAAGCGCACGGATGCCGTATTCGAGTTGGGCCGGAATGCCGAAGGTGTTCTCGGCGAAGAGCCAGCCAGGATCGGTGCTGGCCGACATCGAGTTGTGCGATCCGGCGAAGGCCACCTCGTCGATCGTGCGATCGCAGAGTTCGGCGTGACCGTTGCACCGGCGAGTTTCCTGGACTGTGGCTCGTGCCCGGGTGTTCCCGGTGAATGCGAATCCGGCGACCGAGACGACGACCACGATGGCGAATGTTGCGCCGACGGTTCGCATCAGATGAGGCGAACGGGAGAACCGCTTCGCTCCCGATGACGGGGCCGGACCCCTCTGCGCCGGGGCGACGGCGAGGAGCAACTGATACGAGCCGAGGTAGACGATGTACACGCCAGCGAGCGACACGAGGATGTCCACCACGGCGGTGGGTTGGAGCACGATGAAGAGCCCGGCGGCAATCACGGCTGACGCACGGAAGGCCAGGCCGGGAACGGTCGTCGGTTGCCATCGGCCGGCGCGGTTGCTCACCCGGTCCCACAGGTCGAGGGGGGTGAGGGCCGGCTTCTGTGGGGCAGTGGCGAGTGCGAAAGCGATCGAGGCGATGCCGTAGCCGACGACCCAGAACCCGACGGCGGTGAGGTCACCGAAGAAACGAGCGACGGCGGCCTGGACGAACCGGGCATCTTCGGGGGTACTTGCAAAGCTGGCGGCGATCCGGGGAATCGAATAGGCGACAGCGACAACGACAAGGCCCGATCCGCAGATGGCGACGCCGATCTTGCGCAGCGCATCCTGAAGATTCGGAGCGAGATAGACGGTGAGGATCAACAGTCCCATCGCCAGAAGCAGGAGTTGGCCGCTGGCGTCGCTGAACTCTTCGGCCCACTTCCACGCCTGAAGGTTTCGGATCTCGTTTCCGAAATCGACGAGGAGATCGTCGAGATTCGTCGGGATGTTGTTCGCAACAGTGGGGTTCGTGATCGAGAGGCTGTTGGTGAGAATGGAAAGCGACTGGCTGAGGTTGACTGCACTGGTGTTGCCATCCTGCGTGAAGACCGCATCGTGGGCCTTCAGTACGCCATCCCGGAATATCTCCCGAAACGCCCGGAGTTTCATCGTTTCGGCGAATGCCGGTTCGATGATCGACCGGAACGACGCCAACTGCGACGGGCCGTTCTCGATGAGCGCGTCGGTGGCACGGTTCGCAAGCGAGGTGCGGACCGTTTCGGAATCGAGAAGGTGAACGGCCCGGTTGGCGAAGTCGTTGCGGTCGAAGACCGAGTTGTTCGCCCAGATCGACAGGATGCTGGTGGTGAAGATCAGGCCGAACGCGATGGCCGACAATGTGGAAAGAACCGGGCGATGTCGACGCCGCGACGCCGCTACGGACGTTGGAGGCATGGGCTGATCGGATGACACGTTGACGCGCTCCAGGGTCGGGACTCAGCAGATTCTGACAGGTCGGTACACGCGACCTGCCCGTCTTTGACACGATGGGGTCCCGAAGCCATGTCTGTGGTCTCGTCGAAAGGAACCTCCTCATGCAGCTCGGAATGGTCGGACTCGGGCGGATGGGTGCCAATCTCGTCCGGCGCCTCGTCCGCGACGGACACACGTGCGTCGTATTCGATGTCGATGGTGATGCGGTTTCCCGACTCGCAGCCGAGAGCGACGCGATCACGGGATCAGCCGATCTCGCCGATTTCGTGGCGAAGCTCGACGTTCCCCGCGCCGCCTGGATCATGGTGCCGGCCGCCTACGCCGGCGGAACGGTCGATGATCTGGCTGCCCTGATGGAATCGGGCGACATCCTGATCGATGGCGGCAACACCTACTACCGCGACGATGTCGATCGGGCCGAAGTCCTGGGGCCGAAGGGCATCCATTACGTCGACGTCGGAACGAGCGGCGGCGTGTTCGGCCTCGAGCGCGGGTTCTGCCTGATGATCGGAGGCGAGGATGACGTCGTCGCCCGCCTCGAACCGATCTTCCGGACGATCGCTCCCGGCGCCGGTGATGCCGAGCGGACACCCGGTCGCAGCGGTGACCTCGCCGCCGAAGAACTCGGGTATCTCCATTGCGGCCCGGCTGGTGCAGGCCATTTCGTGAAGATGGTCCACAACGGCATCGAATACGGGCTCATGGCTTCCTACGCGGAAGGTCTCAACATCCTGAAGCATGCCGATGTCGGAAAGCGCTCGCACGAATCCGACGCCGAGACGACGCCGCTGCGCGATCCGAAGTACTACCAGTACGAGATCGACACCCGCGCCGTGACAGAGGTGTGGAGGCGGGGAAGTGTCGTGGCCTCCTGGCTTCTCGACCTGACCGCCGCGGCACTCGTCGACGATCCGGACCTCTCGTCGTTCGGTGGACGCGTCAGCGACTCGGGCGAAGGCCGCTGGACGAGTCTCGCCGCCATCGATGCAGGCGTACCCACCCCGATTCTGACGACGGCCCTCTACGAGCGATTCACCTCGCGCGGTGAGTCCGATTATGCGGACAGGCTCCTGTCGGCGATGCGCAAACAGTTCGGTGGCCACGACGAGAAGCCGGCCGGCGGCGCCTGAGCATGGCGGCAGTTGACGGGCAGACCGACGGCACCGCGGCGATCGCAATCGTCGATGGCGAAGCCGCACTGACTCTCCGGGCCGGGCCGACCGAGTTCACGGTGTTCCCCGAACTCGGTCTTCTGGGTGCTTCTCTCCGTCACAAGGAACGCGACTATCTCGATTTCCACGGCGGACCGGACGCCGCTCGTGCCGGACACACCACGGGTCTGCCGTTGCTCTCGCCATGGGCGAATCGCCTCGGTTCCGATTCCTTCCGGGTGGCGGGCAAGAAAGTGGATCTCGGCGACTCGCCGACGGTGCACCGCGACGCAAACGGATTGCCGATCCACGGGCTGATGGTCGGGAGAGGTGCGTGGGAGTTCCTCTCTCTCCGCGGTCAGGCGGGATCGGCAAGTGCCGTCGCCCGTTTCGACGCCGCCGATGATCAGCGAATCATGGAGGTCTTTCCGTTCAAGCACACCATGACCGTTGCGTTCACCGTCTCGCCCGGTCGCCTCACGGTGGCCACGACGCTGACGGCGACGGGCAAGCGTGCCGTTCCCGTGAGTTTCGGTTGGCATCCCTACTTCAGGCTGCCGGAGACCGACCGGGACAAGATCCGCATCGGTATTCCCGCCCGCCGACGATTGGTGCTCGACGAACGCAACCTCCCCACCGGTGAGGAAGTGGCCGAGCCCGCCGAGATCCTGAAACTCGCAGGCCGAACCTATGACGACGGTTACCGACTCGGACGGGACCGGCAACTGCTCCTCTTCGGGGGTCGCCGGAGACTGACCATCGTGCTCGATCGTGGCTATCCGTTCGCACAGGTCTATGCGCCCGAAGGCGAGCAATATGTTGCACTCGAGCCGATGACCGCATCCACCAACGCGCTGGTTTCGGGCGGGACCGACATGGTGGAGCCCGGCAAGTCGTACACCGCCAGATTCGCAATATCGCTCACATGAGCAGGAGCCCCGATGTCCGAAATGCCTGAACCCATCGAACGCACCTCCCAATGGTGGGAACTCGCCGCCCATCAATCCGAAATCGCGGATGTCCATCTTCGGGAACTGTTCGCGCAGGATCCGACGCGCGGAGAGCGCCTGAATCTCGCGGTCGGTGACCTTTACGTCGATTACGCGAAGCAGCGGGTGACGGACGAGACGATGTCGCTGCTGTTCGCACTGGCCCGCAAGGCGAAGGTCGAAGAACTGCGCGATTCGATGTTCGCCGGAGATCGCATCAATGTCACGGAGGACCGGGCGGTCTTGCACGTAGCGCTCCGCGCTCCCCGTGGTGCCGAGATCTCGACTGACGGTCGGAACGTGGTTCCCGACGTGCACGAGGTGCTTGATCGAATGGCGAATTTCGCGGAGCGGGTGAGGACCGGCGGCTGGGTCGGGCACACCGGCAGGCGAATCCGCAACATCGTCAACATCGGTATCGGCGGGAGTGACCTGGGGCCGCGCATGGCCTACGAAGCGCTGTTGCCCTATGCCGATCCGGATCTCGATGTCCGGTTCGTTTCCAATGTCGACGGCAACGAGTTCTTCGAGCTGACCCGCGATCTGGATCCGGCCGAAACCTTGTTCATCGTGGCGTCGAAGACATTCACGACACTCGAAACGATGACGAACGCGCGCAGTGCGCGCGAGTGGGCGATGAATGTTCTTGGTGATGAATCCGCTGTCGCCAAACACTTCGTTGCGGTTTCCACCAACGAGACCGCAGTCGCGGAGTTCGGGATCGACACCGCCAACATGTTCGGTTTTTGGGATTGGGTCGGTGGTCGATACAGCTACGACTCCGCGATCGGACTCTCGCTCATGCTCGCGATCGGTCCGGAGAACTTTCTCGCCATGCTCGCGGGCTTCCGTTCGATGGACGAGCACTTCCGTACTGCCCCCCTGGAACAGAACCTGCCGGCGATTCTCGGGCTGATCGGGGTCTGGAACGGAAACTTCTTCGGAGCGGAGACGCTGGCCGTGCTTCCCTACAGTCACTATCTCGCGTCCCTCACCCCGTACCTGCAGCAACTCGCGATGGAGAGCAACGGCAAGTCCGTCGATCGGTGGGGACGCGTCGTCGGGACACAGACGGGAGAGGTGGTGTGGGGTCAGCCCGGCACCAATGGGCAACACGCGTATTACCAACTCATTCATCAGGGGACGAAGTTGATTCCGGCCGACTTCATCGGCATCGCCCGACCCGCCCACGACGTGGGTCCGCATCAGGACATCTTCATGGCGAACTTCTTCGCCCAGCCCGAGGCTCTGGCGTTCGGTAGGACTGCCGATCAGGTGCGGGCCGACGGAGTTCCCGAGGATCAGGTGGCGGCACGAACCTTCGCCGGGAACCACCCGAGCACGTCGATACTCGTACCCGATCTGACGCCGTCGGTGCTCGGACAACTCGTTGCGCTCTACGAGCACAAGACCTTCGTGCAGGGAGCGGTCTGGGGGATCAACAGCTTCGACCAGTGGGGCGTCGAACTGGGCAAGAAACTTGCGCAGGCGATCGTGCCCGAACTGACCTCGGAGTCCGAACCCGCGTTGTCGCACGATTCCTCGACGAACTCCCTCATCCGCCGCTACCGGGCCCTGCGCCGCGCATGAAAGCTCTCGGAATCGATATCGGCGGTACGGGTGTCAAGGGCGCCGTGGTCGACACGAAGAAGGGTCGGTTGCTCACCGATCGCATCAGGGTTCCCACTCCCGATCCGGCAACTCCGGCAGCGGTAGCGGACACCGTGGCCTCGATCGTCCGGCATTTCGAGTGGACCGGCCCGATCGGGTGCACCTTCCCCGGGGTCGTCAGGGGCGGGATCGTCCATACAGCGGCGAACGTCGACAACTCCTGGCTCGGGATGGACGCAGCGACGGTGATCGGTGCGGCGACAGGATGCGCGGTCACGGTCGTGAACGATGCCGATGCGGCCGGCGAGGCGGAGACCCGTTTCGGCGCAGCCCGGGGTCTGGGTGGTGTCATCATGACCGTCACGCTCGGAACCGGGATCGGATCGGCGCTGATGATCGACGGAACCCTTGTTCCGAACACCGAACTCGGCCACATCCCGTTCCGGGGTGGCGACGCCGAGGCATGGTCGGCGGCGTCTGTCCGCGAACGACTCGAACTCGATTGGGACGAATGGGCAGCGCGGGTCGACGACTATCTGTGTCTGGTCGAGCGGCTCTTCTGGCCGGACCTGTTCATCATCGGTGGCGGAGTCTCGAAGAAGGCCGACAAGTTCCTGCCGAAGCTCACCTGCCGCACCCCCACGGTTGCGGCAACGCTGCTCAACCAGGCGGGCATCGTCGGCGCCGCGATGGCCGTGCATCGCCATCGCAGTCTGCACGGCACCGACGGGCAGTCGGTCCGCTCGAAGAAACGTTGACGAGGCTCGCTCAGCGCGTGTGAAGTTCGGCCGGAAGATGGCTCAGGTCGGAGAAGCGGAACAGGCTGAACGAGTGCTTCTGGGCGATGTGCATCGGCTTCACGACGCTCACCGATGCATGGAAGGCGACAAACCGTTCCCATTCCCACGGGACGGGATCAATGCCGAGCAGATGGCCGAGGCTCACCGCATTCGTCCCGGAATGGGCGACGATGACGATCCGCGGCCCCGGCTCGGTCAGTTGCCAAAGAGGCGGAAATCCGTTGAGTCGGACGCAGTCGATGCTGCTGAGGAAATCGATGAGGCCGAACGTCACGCGGTCATGGAAGTCGCGGAATGATTCGCCTCCCGGAATACCGAGCCATTGTTCTTCAAGGGGTCGAATACGGCTCTCGGCGAAGACGCGCTCGACCACCTCGGTGGGGGTGTCCTGCCATACCGGTGCCGTGATCTCGGCGAGCCAGTCGTGGGTCTCCGGCTCGATACCGAGGGCCTCGATGATGGGCGCCGCCGTCTGTTGTGCCCGGATGAGTGGCGACACGAGGATGCGGTCGATGGCTTCTCCGGCGAACGCCTCGCCGAGAAGTTCGGCCTGACGATGGCCCAATTCGGTCAGGACCGGGTTGTCGACCCCGCGTCCGTCGATGTCCCATTGCGGCTGTCCGTGTCGGACGAAGATCAGTTCCATGTCGTCAGTCTTCCTGTTCAGCCCCGGCCGGGACGACGGCGGGCGCGATTTGTCCAGCAACCACGATGCCAATGACGGCGCAGATCTGCTGCTTCGATCGGGACGGCAACGATGTGACCGGTCCCGCGGGGTATGTCCTGATTGCACCCGGGGCACAGGTAGGTCTTGTTGGCCTCGTAGGGCTGGATTCGACGCACCTCGACCTCCATGCCGAGCTGATCGAATTCTGCGTTGCTCCCCGTGGCCATCGGATCAGCCGAAAATGGCCCAGATGACCAGCGCGATCACGACGGCGAATGCGGCTGCCACCATGACGTAGTCGAAGGGCGATCGGTGTTGTTGGCGATGCGGATTGAATCCCACGGGACAAGTATCACCGCTCCGGGAGCCCGATCGACACCGATCTCGGGCCGGGGTTCCCGGAATGTCTGCTGGTATCGTCATCGTCCATGCGTTCCCCCCGTGTTTTTCTGGCCGGATCTGTCCTTGTTCTCGGGGCGACGGCCTTCGCGGCCTGCTCCTCCGGGTCGACTCCGATCGCCACACCTTCCGATCCGGTGCTGGCCGAAGGTCAGTCGATCTACAGCCAGAACTGCGCGAGTTGTCACGGTGCAAATGGTGGAGGGGGATTCGGAAAGAAGCTCGCCGGTGTCGTGGCGACGAAGTACCCGAACATCGCGGATCAGGAAGCGATCCTCGTGAACGGCAAAGGCTCGATGCCGGCGTTCGGTTCGAAGCTCAGCGCCGAACAGATCACGGCGGTGACCCGGTACACGCGCGAGGTGCTTGGCGCCGGGCAGTAGAGCCTCGCAATGGTCCGGACGGCCGTTGTTCGGTTCGCCTCCGCTCCCTAATCTTTAAGAACTCGGTCTTTGGAGGCCCGGTGATTCTCTGATGACTCGGTGATGCAGATCGCCCGCCACCACGGCTACGGCCGAAGTTCGCGGAGGGCACATGCTTGCCACGATTCCATCAGCAACCCTGTTCGGGGTCGACGGTGCACCGGTGACGGTGGAGGTCCATGTCGGTCAGGGCCTACCCGGCTTCACGGTGGTTGGACTTCCCGACACGTCATGCCGCGAAGCGCGCGACCGTGTACGTGCTGCGTTACTCACCTCCGGTTTCGAATGGCCCGACAAACGCACGACGGTCAATCTTGCGCCCACCTCGATCCGCAAGATCGGCTCGTCTCTGGACGTGGCGATAGCCATTGCTGTCCTTGTCGCCAGCGAGCAGGTGCCGGTCGAGGCGATCGACGGGCGCGGCTTTGTGGGGGAGCTCGGGCTCGACGGAACTCTCAGGCATGTCCCCGGAATGCTTTCGCTGGTCGATGCGGTTCAGTGCGGGCAGATCGTGGTGCCGCCATCATCGGTCTTCGAAGCGCAACTTGTTGCCGGCGATCGGGTCCGGTGTGCGCCGGACATGCGGTCGCTGGTCGATGCACTGACTGCCGAAGCCCCGTGGCCGCGGCTGCCGGATGAACCACCGATTCCGCCGCCAGTTGATCCGCCGGAACTGTCCGAGGTCCGTGGTCATCCGCTGGCGCGTACGGCCCTCGAAGTTGCTGCGGCAGGAGGTCATCACCTCCTGATGATCGGCCCACCGGGAGCGGGCAAAACGATGCTGGCCCAAAGGCTTCCCGGGTTGCTGCCCGATCTGGATGACGCATGCGCGCTCGAGGCAACTCGCATTCATTCGGCCGCCGGCCTCGGGCTCCCCGGAGGCCTCATCCGCCGCCCACCGCTGCGCGCTCCCCATCACGGGATCAGCGCGGTGGCGATGGTCGGCGGCGGGAGTATCCGCATCCGACCGGGCGAGATCTCGTTGGCTCATGCCGGAGTGCTCTTTCTCGACGAACTGGGGGAGTTCAGCGCGGTGGTGCTCGATTCGCTTCGGCAACCTCTTGAAGAGGGCGCAATCCGTATTGCCCGCGCCGAGACCAGAGTCGAAGTGCCGGCGAGGTTCCTCTTGGTGGCGGCGATGAACCCGTGTCCATGCGGCGAGGGAGTGGTGCCGGCGGCGTGCCGCTGCACCGACCGCTCTCTCGAGCGTTACCGACGCCGGGTGTCGGGTCCGCTGCTTGATCGATTCGATCTTCGTCTTGACGTCCACCGGCCTGACCCTCGTGAGCTCTTGCATGGCGACCCTGCGGAGACAAGCGCGGATGTCGCTCGCCGAGTTGCGCTTGTGCGCCAACGTTCGCTCGACAGAGGAGTTCGTACGAACGCGGAACTCACCGGGAGACAGCTCGAGCGATGCGCGCCCATGTCGGTTCCTGCGGCCGAGTTGGTCGAGCGGGCGTTGAACGCGGGCCGTCTTTCGGCTCGCGGGTTGCGGCGGGTGTGGCGAGTGGCGCTGACGATCGCGGATCTTGCGGGCGATAGCGGTGCCTTGACCGCAGGGCATGTCGCCAGTGCATTCCACCTGCGTTCGGAGCCGGGTTTCCTCGCTGCGCAGAGGGCGGGCTGACACCGTGGGCGCGATCGTTGCACGGCTTCCCGACGAGGCGTTCGTCGTCGCCATGGCCCGACTTCCCAAGGTCGGTCCGTCGCGTCTGCGCGCTCTGCTCAGACGGTATGAACCGGAGGAAGCCTGGTCCCAGGTGTGTCGCGGATCGGTCGATCCCGTCGTTGTCGCGAACCCGGGACGCGCCGGCCCCGGAGCGATCGTCGCCGCCTGGAAGCGGGCGGCCGAGACGCTGGATCCTTCTGCCTACTGGCGCGCCCACATCGAAGCCGGAGTGGGTGTTGCGGTTCTCGGCTCGGAAACGTTTCCGGCGGCACTTGCCGAGGATGACGATCCGCCTGCAGTGCTCTTCTGGAAGGGCGACATCGACCATCTGGCCGGAACCCGAGTAGGAATCGTCGGAACGCGCAAGGCCAGTCGCTACGGAACCGATGTGGCCAACTCGATGGCTCGGGATCTGTCGGAGGCGGGGATCGCTGTGGTTTCCGGTCTTGCCCTCGGGATCGATGGTGCTGCGCATTCGGGCGCGGTCATGGCCGGGGGAGCGCCCCCGATCGCCGTCGTGGGTTGTGGTCTCGACCGGGTGTACCCGCGCGAGCATCGTGCCCTGTGGCGGCGGGTGGCCGAGGTCGGTGTCGTGATCTCCGAGTACCCCTTGGGGGCTCCGGCCGCGGCCTGGCAGTTTCCGGCGCGCAACCGACTGATCGCCGCGCTGTGTGATGTCCTCGTCGTGGTGGAGTCGCAATACACCGGCGGGGCGCTCGGCACCGCGGTCGAAGCGGCGCGTCGCTCGCGCCCGGTCCTTGCCGTTCCGGGTCCGGTGACCGCACCGAGTTCGGCGGGGACGAATCAACTCCTCTTCGACGGATGCAGTCCCGCGCGCGACGCGACGGACGTCCTTCTGGCACTGGGACGCGAACCGGCGGCACGCCGCCGCGCATCGGAGCATCGGGTCCTGCCGACGGGTGAAGCCGCTTCGGTACTCGAACAACTTCCGTGGCATGCCGTGTCGGTCGAACATGTCGTTGTCTCGACGTCGCTGTCGCTGGGGACCGTCGCGTTGGCGCTCGAGGCACTCGAGACCGATGGTTGGATCACGCAACGAGCCGGTTGGGTCGAGCGCCTCGGACGCGCTTCGGGGCCATCGTGACGCGATGCATGCCCGCTGCTCATCCAACGGCTCCGACCACTGCCACCGCTACAGTCACAAGCGTGCCCCCGGAGGCTGACCACTGGTCACTCGCGGATTTCGAAGCGTCGCTCACGTCGGTCGCTCCTGCGACGCTGCGCGCCTACCGATCCGATCTCGAATCGTTCACCGACTGGACCAACCGACTCGAGATCGATGGCCCCGAATCGATCACCCGGCTGGTATTGCGCCGGTACATCGCCCATCTCGCCTCGCGAGGACTCGCCCGTCGGACGATCGCGCGCAAGGCGTCCTCGATCCGCCGCTATTTCGCGTGGCTCACGCGCACCGGCCGGTTGGCGGTCGATCCATCCGCCGGCCTGAGTGCGCCGGGGAGTACCGGTCGATTGCCGAGGGTGTTGCGCGACGACGAACTCACGATCGTTCTCGACAACCCCCCGGGCAAAGTTGCCGATGACCCGCCCGCCGTCCGCAGTCGGGACGACGCGGTGCTCGAACTCCTCTACGGAAGCGGACTCCGCGTCTCGGAACTCTGCGGTCTCAAGCCCGAAGATCTCGACCTTCCGCGCCGGCGCGTTGTCGTGTGGGGCAAAGGTTCGAAGCAGCGGGTGGTTCCGTTGAGCCCGCCTGCCTGTGATGCGCTCGAGCAGTGGTTGGGGCACGGTCGTCGTGTCCTGGCGACAGCGGATTCGCCGGCCGATGCCGTGTTTCTGAATCGAAAGGGAGGCCGTATGGGTACCCGCGACGTGCGGCGTCTCCTTGATCGACGCTCGCCGTCGCCAACCCATCCGCACGCGCTCAGGCACACGTTCGCCACCCATCTGCTCGATGGTGGTGCCGATCTCCGGGCGGTGCAGGAACTCCTCGGTCATGCCGACCTTTCGACAACGCAGCACTACACCCACGTGAGTAAAGAACGTCTGCGCAACGTGGTCGACGCGACCCACCCGCGCGCGTAGAACGATTCGTCGGCGGTACCGACGCGCCGACCCACAACCTTCCCCGAATCATTCCGAGAATCTCGGACTATGACTCAGGGGAGAAAGCGTGTTCCGCGCTCTGGTTGTCGCATTGCTGGTTGTCTGTTTCTTCGCGGCAACGAGTCCTCCCGTCGGGGCGGCGGAATCGTCGGCGACGCGCATCGACTACGTCCCACCGGTGGATGCACCGATCGTCGACGGGTTCCGTCCACCCGAGGAGATCTGGCAGGCGGGGAACCGCGGGATCGACTTCGGAACCGTGGCCGGTGACGAGGTGAGGGCGGCGGCCGGCGGCCGTGTCGTGTTCGCCGGCCCGGTCGGTGGCGCACTTCACGTCACCATCGAACATGGTGACGGCCTCCGCACCACGTATTCCTTCCTCGACGAGATCAGGGTGCGGCGCGGGGGACAGGTCGGAGTCGGTGACGTCGTCGGAGTTGCCGGCGGAGCGTTCCACTTCGGTGTGCGGGCGCCTGACGGTACGTATCTCGATCCAGCGGCGCTGTTGGACGGAACGTTGCATCCGCGCGTGATTCTCGTGCCGGGTACAGATCAGGGGCTCGACGCTCTGGGTGATGGCGAACGAAGGAGTCTGTGGAGCACGCTCACCGACAACGGCGCCGCAGCGTTGGAGTTCGCCCGGGAAACCGGCACTTCCTGGCAGCGACTCGTTGCCCATTACGCGGAGGAGTTCGATCCGGCGACCCATCTGGCCCGGGCGGCGGGAGCGTTCGAGGCGTGGCGCGACCAGCGGGGGAGTTGCACGCCGTCGTCGGTCTCCATGCCGATCCGCTCCGAACAGCGGGTCGCCGTTCTCGTGAGCGGGCTCGGAACGGGAAGTGGTTCCAACTCGGCGTGGGAGATCGACACGGAGACACTCGGTTACGACAGCACCGACGTTGTCCGCTTCTCCTACGCCGGGGGCCGATCGCCGGACGACGCCAATCCCGATGGTGCCGGGCTTTCCGAAATGTCGGTCACCACGTTCGATGCCATCGACAGTCAGCAGTCGATCGACGACTCGGCCGACCGGCTCTCCGACCTTCTCGCATCGGTGGCGGCCGCACGGCCGGGAATGCCGATCGATGTGCTGGCCCATTCGCAGGGCGGGATCGTGGCCCGGCTTGCGATCGGGCGATCGGGCGCCAACGGGCGTCTGCCCGAGGGCGTCGAGAATCTCGTGACCATCGGGAGCCCACACGGGGGAGCACCGCTTGCGACGGGAATCGAGACCCTCCGCGAGATCCCCGGTGGGGATGCCGCGCTGTCGATCATCCGGTCGACCGGGGCGGCGGAGGAACTCGATGATCGACACCCGGCGATCGGCCAATTGAGCGAAACCTCGGCGATCATCGCCGAGATCCACGATCGCCCGGTGCCGGATCAGGTGAGGTTCGTCTCCCTCGGGGCGGCGGGGGATCTTGTGGTGCCGGGGACTGTGACGGCCGATCCCGCGGCCGAGAGTCACCGGATCCTGCCGTCGTCGATCGGGGCACAGGCCCACGGGGACCTGGCGTCCGATCCCCGCACCACAAGGGAAATCGGCCTGGCGGTGGCCGGGCTGCCCCTCGGTTGCCAGAGTCTCGGGGAGGCGGCCCGCTCCTTCGTGACGGCGGAATCGGTCCGGATGGCCGAGTCGGCATTGTCCGCTGCCGGGGCCGCAACGGCCCTGTCCCCCGCGCTTCAGGCCGGGGCCGCGATCCGGTCCGGGGGATAGCGGGCTGGCCGCCGCAGGCGGGTGTCCCATACACTCAAGGCCCGGTCCGACGTACGTAGGACCCCTTCCGCTGGTCAGGTCGACCCGCTCTCACACCTTCGGGCCGTGCGCCCCACGGTCGTTCCCGCCATCGGGAACGCCTGCACGAGTCCGATTCTCCGCGTAACCGATGGGAAGGACTATCCATGGCACCAGTTGTCACCATGCGCCAGCTGCTCGAGGCCGGCGTGCATTTCGGTCATCAGACCCGCCGTTGGAACCCGAAGATGAAGCGATTCATCCACGGCGAACGAAACGGCATCTACCTCATTGATCTCCAGCAGACGCTGGCCCGCATCGACACGTCGTACGCCTTCGTGCGCGATCTCGTGGCCGACGGCGGTTCGATCCTGTTCGTGGGCACCAAGAAGCAGGCCCAGGATCCGGTGCAGAGCTACGCCGAGCGTTGCGGCATGCCCTACGTCAACGAGCGTTGGCTCGGCGGCATGCTCACCAACTTCCAGACGATCTCCAAGCGCGTCGCGAAGATGAAGGAATACCAGCGCATGCGCGACTCGGGCGAGTTCGAGGCCATGCCGAAGAAGGAAGCCCTCATGATCAGCCGCGAGCTCGAGAAGCTCGAGCGCAACCTTGGAGGCATCCGCAACATGGAGCGCGTCCCGAACGCGATCTTCGTGCTCGACACCAACAAGGAAGACATCGCAGTCACCGAAGCGAACAAGCTCGGTCTGCCGATCGTCGCTGTCGTGGACACCAACTGTGATCCCGACATCATCCAGTTCGTGATTCCGGGTAACGACGACGCGATCCGCTCGGCCAATCTCATGGCCCGCATCATCTGCGACGCCGTCCAGGAAGGTCGCTTCATCGCTTCGCGTCGTCGCGGTGCCGCTGCACCCGAAGGCCCGCCCGTCGTGATCGAGCGCACCGCCGAAGAAGAAGAAGCACACGAAGCCGCTCAGGCCGATGCACGCCGTCAGGCCACCGAAGCTGCCGCAGCCCGCGACGCCCGCATTGCGGCCGAGCGCGCTGCCGCCGCCGATGCTTCCGAAGCAACGATCGTGACCTCCGACGAGCCGATCGAATCGACCGACGCACCCACGGAGGCCTGAGCCCGATGTCGGAATTCACCGCAAAGGATGTCCAGAACCTCCGCCAGATCACCGGCGCCGGAATGATGGACGCCAAGAAGGCTCTGCAGGAGAACGACGGCGATTTCGAAGCAGCCAAGCAGTGGCTTCGTGAAAAGGGTCTTGCCAAGGTCGCCAAGCTCGGCGACCGCGAGAACGCCCAGGGTTCGGTCACCGTTGTTGTCGACGGTCAGGTCGGCGCCATCGTCCAGCTCAAGAGCGAAACCGATTTCTCGGCCAAGGCCGACGACTTCACCTCGCTTGTGCAGGCCATGGCCGACACCGTTGTGGCCAAGGGCGTCGACGGACTCGGCGAAATGGCCGACGAGATCGACGCACTCAAGATCGCCAAGAAGGAGAACATCGAGGTCGGAACAGTCGTCCGCTTCGACGCTCCCGAAGGCAACATCCTCGACTCGTACCTGCATCTGCAGGACGGTCGCGGTGTCAATGCCGTTCTTGTCGAACTCGCCAACGGCAACCGCGAAATGGCACACGATCTTGCCGTGCACATCGCGTTCGCCAAGCCCCCGTACCTTTCGCGCGACGAAGTTCCCGCCGATGCGATCGAGCGCGAGAAGCAGGCACTGCTCGACATCACGAAAGCCGAAGGCAAGCCCGAAGCGGCATGGCCGAAGATCGTCGAAGGACGACTCAACGGCTGGTTCAAGGAGCAGGTTCTCCTCGAACAGAACTTCGTGCGCGACGAGAAGCGTTCGATCGCACAACTCCTCGGTGACGCCACGCTTGTGCGCTTCGCCCAGGTATTCATCGGCGGCTGATGGCTGCCACCCCCGCCCGCTGGTCGCGGGTTCTGCTCAAGGTGTCCGGTGAGGCTTTTGCCGGCGATGCCGGTTACGGCATCGACGGCGCCATCGTGCAACGCATCGCCCGGGAGATCTTCGAGGTCTGTACCGATCTCGAACTCCAGATGGCGATCGTCGTGGGCGGGGGAAACATCTGGCGGGGCATGTCCGGCGCCGGCGCCGGCATGGACCGCGCCCAGGCCGATTACATGGGCATGCTTGCCACGGTGATCAACGCACTCGCGCTGCAGGACACGCTCGAGCAACTCGGTCAACCGACCCGCGTGCAATCGGCCATCCAGATGGCACAGGTCGCCGAGCCCTACATCCGTCGTCGCGCCACCCGCCATCTCGAAAAGGGACGCGTCGTGATCTTCGCCGGCGGCACGGGCAATCCGTTCTTCACCACCGACACCACTGCCGCATTGCGAGCCGTGGAGATCGAGGCCGAAGTGCTGCTCAAGGGCACCCACGGAAGTACCGACGGCATCTACACCGATGATCCGCGCACCAACCCGGCGGCGACGAAACTCGACGAGGTCACTTACCTCGATGTACTCAACCAGGGCCTACGGGCAATGGATTCCACGGCGATCACGCTGTGTATGGACAATCAACTCCCCATCGTGATGTTCGATCTGATGGGCGAAGGCAATGTGCGCTCCCTCCTCGAGGGTGGCAAGGTCGGTACTCTCGTTCGTTGAGCGCATTGTTCAACGGTCGCGTCACCGACACCCGAATCTGAATTCAGGAGAAAAACGATGACGAGCGAAATGGCCGATCTTCTTCTCGCCGAAACGGGCGAGAAAATGCACAAGGTTGTGGTCCACAGCCGGGCCGATTTCTCGTCGATCCGGACGGGACGCGCTGCTCCTGCACTCGTCGAGAAGATTCCGGTCGACTACTACGGCTCGGAAACGGCGCTGCAACAACTCGCCGGCTTCACCGTTCCGGAAGCGCGTCAACTGTTGATCACGCCCTACGACAAGGGTGCGATCGGGGCCATCGAACGTGCGCTGCAGTTGTCCGATCTCGGATTGAATCCCAGCAACGACGGCATCTCGATCCGACTCACGTTCCCTCCGCTCACACAGGAACGTCGCAAGGAACTCGTCAAGGTCGTCAAGAACATGGCCGAGGAGGGCAAGATCGCCCTGCGCAACCAGCGCCGTGCCGCGCGCCAGGAACTCGAAGCGCTCGAGAAGGCCGGCGACCTGTCGAAAGACGAGCTCGAACGGGCCGAGAAGGAACTCGACAAGGCGATCCATGTCTACGAGGCCGAGATCGGCGACGCTTTTGCCGTCAAGGAAAAAGAGTTGTTGGAGGACTGATGGCTCCGGATCAGACGCCGTCAGACGCCAAGCCCGACGAAACGGGGACGCCTCCGGGCGCCGTTGCGGATGATGTGGTTCGCATCGTGGCCGCCGACGAATTGCTGGCGCCTCCCATCATGAATCTCGGACCGCCGACCGGGGAGCATGTCCTTCCGCACTGGACGGCTCCCGCCACAGGACAGGTTCCGAAGGTTGTCATCGGCGATGCGACGAGCGAAGCCGACGAGGCGCAGCGCGTGGCCGCCGCCGACTCGTTGCGCTGGCGCGACGAACACGACACGAGCGAACACGGCGATCTCATGGCCGAACTTGCGCTGTCCGAACCCGATGAGCCGGTCTCGGAGCGTCTGGGTGCACTCGACACCGACGAGCGACTCTCCGACGAGGCATTCCTGAACTTCGACGATGTCGAACTCGATCCGCGTCGCCGAACCCGCAGGGGTTCGCGCCGGTCCCGTGCCGATCGGGTGAACGCCGATCCGCTGGCCGCGATCCTCCCCGCCGATCTCGTCGGCTCCGCCACCGTTGCGCCTGCCGACACTCCGGTGGCGTCCGGGGCATCTGCCCGCCCGGATGGCGTGGACGACGATCCCGCCGCTCCGAACGCTCCCCGGCGACGTCGCCAGGATGCTGCACCACCGACCGAACCGCCGGCCACAGGACAGCGTCACATCGGCAAGGCAGCGGCGGTCGGGATCGCAATGGCTGTCGTCGCCCTGTTGGCCTTCAAAGCCGGTCCGGTTCCCGCCCTTCTCCTAGTCGAAGTCATCATCACCGCCGCCGGTTTCGAGTATTTCGCCGCCGTGCAGCGCGGAGGATTCCGGCCCGCCACCCTTCTCGGCCTCGCCGCCGTCGCCGCCTTTCCCCTCGCCGCCTACTGGAAAGGCGAAGCGGCGTTCCCGATGATCCTGTTCCTCGTGTTCGTCTTCGGCATCGTCTGGTACCTCCGCGGTCTCGCAGGCAGCGGGCGTCCCACCGCCAATCTCGGAGTCACGCTCACCGGCGTGATCTGGATCGGCGCCTTCGGAGCGTTCGCGGCACTCATCCTCGATATTCCCGTGCAGGGAGTGAGCATCCTCCTGCTCGCGATCGTGGCGACGGTCGGTCACGACGTCGGTGCGTTCTTCATCGGCCGGGCCATGGGGCGCACCCCGCTCTCGGCGACATCGCCGAACAAGACCGTCGAAGGCCTTGTCGGCGGGATGCTCGCCACACTCCTCGCCGTCTTCTTCTTCGCCGTGATCGTCGGAGTCGGACCCTTCAACGTCGGTCAGGCACTGCTGTTCGGCGTTGTTGCCGCGATAGTGGCCCCGCTGGGAGATCTCGCCGAATCGCTGTTCAAGCGCGATCTCGGGATCAAGGACATGGGATCGCTCATTCCGCAGCACGGCGGCCTCCTCGATCGTTTCGACGGCGTCCTTTTCGTGATCCCGGCGGCGTATTACGTCACAAGGATCCTGGGTTTCGCCTAGCCCCGCGGGTCAACAGTCGGAGGGTGTCGGTAGGCTCTCGCCATGACCGTGATCCGAGTTGCGCTCGCTGGTTCGACCGGCTCGATCGGTACGCAGTCGCTCGACGTGATCAGTGCCGAGGCGGATCGGTTCGAACTCGCCGCCATCGGAGCGACCGGCCGCCAGCCCGAGGTCCTGATCGAACAGGCCCGACGTCATCGTCCGAAGATCGTGGCCGTGTCCGATACATCAGCCGCAGCCGAAATCGCGGCGGCGCTTCCCGAATGTGAAGTGCGGGCCGGCGCCGATGCGCTTGCAAGCCTCGCCACCGAGGCCGATGTGGTCGTGAACGGTGTCGTGGGTTTCGCCGGATTGTCGGTCACTCTCGCCACCCTCGATGCCGGGCGCCGGTTGGCGCTCGCCAACAAGGAATCGCTCATCGCTGCCGGCCCGGTGGTGCAACTCGCCCGACGGACGCCGGGTGCCGAACTCGTTCCGGTCGACAGTGAACACGGAGCCATCCACCAGTGTCTGCGCGCCACCGACAACCGGTCGCGCGTCGAGCGCTTGCTGCTCACCGCCAGCGGCGGGCCGTTCCGGGGTCGTTCGGCCGCCGACCTCGAGTCGGTGACTGTCGCCGAAGCACTCGCCCATCCCACATGGAGCATGGGTCCGAAGATCACCATCGATTCCTCGACGCTGATGAACAAGGGTCTCGAAGTGATCGAAGCCCACGAACTGTTCGGTACCCCCGCCGGTGATGCCGGTTATGGCATCGGTTTCGACGAGATCGATGTCGTGGTCCACCCGCAGTCGATCGTGCATTCGATGGTCGAGTTCACGGACGCGTCCACGATCGCCCAGCTCTCCTCGCCTGACATGCGCCTCCCGATCGGGTACGCATTGGCCTGGCCCGATCGCATAGCGACCCCCTTCGGGCGCATCGACTGGTCCACGCTCGGACGACTCGATTTCGAACCCCCGGACCTCGAGACATTCGTGTGTCTTTCACTCGCCTATCAGGCCGGCCGGGCCGGGGGCACAGCGCCGGCGTGGCTGAACGCCGCCAACGAAGTTGCGGTCGAAGCCTTTCTCGCCGGTCGAATCGCCTGGGGTGACATCGCCCGGGTCATCTCGGCAACGCTCGATCAACACGATGGCGCTCCGGCATCCGATGCGGATGCGGTAGTCGCCGCCGATCTCGAAGCGCGCAGGATCGCCGCTCTCCAACTTCAACTTGTCGTCGCTGCGACGGGAGCAAACGCATGACGGACACGATCGAAAAACCCGAGTCATGGCTCACGCGGGTGTTCAGCAACAGCGGCGTCCTCCTCGGACTCCTTCTGGCCGCATTGGTCTACGTGGCGGCCACGAGGATCTGGATGTTCGTGCTCATCGTGGCCATCGTGCTGTCGGTCTTCCTGCACGAACTCGGTCACTTCCTGATGGCCAAACGAAACGGCATGAAGGTCACCGAGTTCTTCCTCGGGTTCGGCCCGACCATCTGGTCGTTCAGGCGCGGCGAGACCGAGTACGGACTCAAGCTGGTTCCAGCCGGTGCCTACGTCCGGATCATCGGCATGCACAACCTCGAGGAACTTGTCGATACCGAGGAGGTCCAGACCTACCGGGCAAAGCCGTTCCGCAAGCGGATGCCGGTCGTGCTCGCCGGTCCTCTCGTCAACATCGTCCTCGGCTTTCTCCTTCTCGTCGTGGTGTTCGCCGGTTTCGGCCATCCGTCCGCAGACACCTGGTCGGTGAACTCGGTCGTGGTCGATTCGGCTGCCGACCAGGCGGGGATCCAACCGGGCGATCGCATCGTGGCCTTCGACGGTCTTCCCATCTCGGGATTCGACAACTTCACCTCAGTGGTTCGTGCCCATGCCGGCACCACCGTCGATCTCACGGTGGAACGCGACGGGCGACAGATCATCGTCCCGACCACGATCGGTTGGACCCTCGACGATTCGGGCGCTCAGGCCCTCGCCCCGCTTCTCCCGGGCGACCAGGTGGTGGCGGTGAACGGAACGCCGATCACCTATTACGCCGATCTCGTGGGCGCCCTCGGCCAGATCGAAGGTCCGGTCGAACTCACTTTCGTGCGGGGTGACACGACATTCGTGACAACGGTCGAAGGGCCTATCCAGATGCCGATCGAGGGCTTCCGGGGTTTCCTCGGTGTCGGTCCGAAATCGGTCATCGTCCACTCGAACGTGGTGGAGGCGACCGGACAGGCCGCTTCGGCGTTCGGTGACACGGTTGTCGGATCCGTGCAGGGGATGGGCAAACTGTTCTCGCCTGCCGGAATCGGGC
>CAEZUP010000025.1_pt1 | contig 22351 bp, 23 predicted proteins | sample 7264511 | NCBI WGS metagenome assembly CAEZUP01 (sample SAMEA6813833, study PRJEB35770) | uncultured Microthrixaceae bacterium | biome: Freshwater; feature: Freshwater reservoir; material: water | place: Czech Republic | collected 2016-04-20 | depth 0.5m m
CTGCAGCAAGATCGTCGATGAGTGCCGGATCGATCATTGTTCAGCCCCCGCCTTCGCCGCGAGCAGTCGCTGGACTTCATCGGGAATGTCGGTGAGATCGCCCGCCCCGAGTGTCAGACAGAGGTCCCCCGATCGAAGTCGGGAGGCGAGGAATGCGGGCAGTTCGGTGCGCACGGGAACGTACGCGACGTTGCGACGACCATGTGATTCGAGAACCGCATCCACGATCAGTTTTCCCGACACGCCTTCGCGAGGCGACTCCCCCGCCGCATAGATATCGGTCAGCACCAACTGATCGGCACCTTCGAACGCGTCGGCGAATTCATGCCATAGAGATGCAGTTCGGCTGTACCGGTGAGGCTGGAACACCACGACCAGTCGGCGCCAATCGCCATCCCGTGCAGCCGAAACTGCAGCGGCGATCTCCGTCGGAAGGTGTGCATAGTCGTCGATGAAGGTCACGCCACAGGTTTCGCCACGGGTCTGGAACCGACGCCCCACTCCGCCGAACTCGCCCAGGGCTTTCGAGGCCACGGCGAAGTCGATTCCGACTTCAAGCGCCACAGCGATGGCCCCGCACGCGTTGAGCGCATTGTGGACTCCAGGAAGCGGTAGATGCACCCGTCCGAGCGGAACGCCATTGCGCTCCACCCCGAAGGTGCAACCGTCGCGCCCGCTGTGTAGATCGACGATGCGCACGTCGGCTTCCGGAGACTGGCCGTAGGTGAGCGCACCGGTGATCGATCCCAGTTCGAGAGCCACATCGTCATCGGCGCAGACGATGCAGCGGCCCGCGGTCGATTCCATGAAGGCGGCGAAGGCGCTGTGGAGATTTTCGACCGAGCCGTGATACTCGAGATGGTCCGGCTCGATGTTGGTCACCAGCGCCAGTTCGTGGGGAACCGAGAATCCCGATCCGTCGCTCTCGTCGGCCTCGATGACGAACCACTCCCCCGAGTCCCAGTCGGCGCTGGTGTCGAGATCGAGTACTTCTCCCCCGATGATGAACGAAGGCCGGGAGTCGGCGGCGCGCAGGATGAGCGCGAGCATCGACGAAGTCGTTGTCTTGCCGTGCGTTCCCGCGATGGCGATGGTGCGGCGCATCGAAGCGAAGGACCGGAGGACCGGCGAGCGACCGACAACAGGGATGGATCGCTTTCCGGCCGCGACAACTTCGACGTTGTCGGACGGGATCGCCGTCGAGATGACCACGAGATCCGTGGCCTCCGGGATGTTCGCCCGATCGTGACCGACGAACACACGAACGCCGCGCGAACGGAGTCGATCGAGTACCGCCGACTCGCGGATGTCGCTTCCGGAAACGGCGTGTCCCATCGCCGCGAGCACCGTCGCAATCGGCGACATGCCGGGGCCACCGACACCGACGACATGGATCGCCAGCGACGCTGAAAGATCCGGGAACGGCTCAGTTGCGGTCGCCACGGGCATGGGTCTCTACGAGTTCGGCGACGCGATCGGCCGCATCGGGATGGGCAAGGGTTGCGGCGGCATGCCCCATGGCGACGAGCGATGCCGGATAATCGAGAAGCGGCAGGAGTTCGGCAACAAGGCGGTGACCGCTGAGTTCGTCATCGGGAACAAGGATGGCCGCTCCGACCCGGACAAGTGCCGCGGCGTTGGCAGTCTGATGATCCCGGGGAGCGATCGGAAGGGGAACGAGCACCGCTCCGAGTCCGACCTCGGCAAGTTCGGCGACCGTTGTTCCTCCCGAGCGACCGATGAGTAGATCGGCGGCGGCGAGCACAAGGTCCATGCGTTCCTCGTAGGGAATCTGCTCGTAGACGAGCCCGTCATCGGGCAACGTCGGAGTGGATGCCTGCACGAGATCCCAGTCGCGGGTTCCGACGACGTGACGGATCGCCAGGTCGCGTCGATCGGCGAGTGACGGAAGGGCCTCGAGTACGGCGGTGTTCACCCGTCGGGCGCCGAGCGAGCCTGTGACGACGGCGATGACGGTTCGATCGAGCGGAAGGCCGAGTTCCTGACGCGACCGATTGCGATCGACGACCCGATCGATAGCGAGGACTTCGGAGCGGACAGGGTTGCCGGTCAGTACCGACCGGGGAAGATCCGTCTCGGCGAAGGGAACCGCGCTCGCCTTGGCGAACCGCCCTGCGAGCCGGTTCGCCGCTCCCGCTCTCGCGTTCTGCTCGGTGACGATGATCGGTACGCGCCAGAGAACGGCACCGAGCGTGCAGGCGACACTCGCATAGCCACCGAGAGTGACGACGACCGCCGGACGCCGACGGCGAACGATTCCGATCCCCTTCACACCGGCGCGGATCAATCCCCAGACCGCTCCGAAGTTTTCACGGGTGAAGCGTCGCTGGATGCCGCGTCCGGGGAGCGTTGTCAGTCCGAAACCCGCCGGCGGTACGAGTGTGTTCTCCATGCCCCGGTTGCTTCCGACGAAATGGATCGATTCGGGTTCGTGCCCCCTGGCCACCAATGCCCGTGCAATGGCGAGACCGGGCAGCACATGTCCTGCCGTTCCGCCTCCGACGATCAGGGCGAAGGTGGCGGGTTCGGCTGAAGGCCGAACCGACATCAGCGCGCCTGACGGGCGACGTTGAGCAACACGCCCACGGCGGCCATCGTCACCACGAGCGAAGATCCTCCGGCGGACACGAAGGGCAGAGGCACTCCGGTGATCGGCAGCACCCCGACAACGGCTCCGACGTTGATGAACGCCTGCACGAGGATCCACGCGGTCACGCCGGTGGCGATGAGCATTCCGAGACGGTCCGAGGAGCGGAGAGCCGTGCGCACGCCCAGGAGTCCGAGACCGAGAACGAGAGCGATCACCATGAGCGCACCGGCCAGACCGGCTTCTTCGCCGATGATGGCGTAGATGAAATCGGTGTGGGCCTCGGGAAGGAAACCCCATTTCGCCCGACCGGCACCGAGGCCCGTTCCGAGGAGTCCCCCGTTGGCCAGGCTCACCTGACTCTGGATCGTCTGGAAACCCGTATTCAGCGGATCGGCCCACGGATCCACGAAGGCCACCAGACGCCGGAACCGATAGGGCTCGAGGAAGGCCGCGAGAGTCGCCCCGGACACGAGGCCCGCGATCAGGAATCCCAACGGCTTGCCGGGTATGCCCCCGACGAACATCATCACGAGAACGATCGAGGCGAGAATGATCGTGGTTCCGAGATTCGGCTGGAGCATCAGCAACGCCACGAAACCGAAGAAGACCACCAGGATCGGCCAGAGCACCGCCCGGTTGTCATCGAGTTGCTTCGCCCGGCGGGTCAGGACGTCGGCCACGAACAGGATCATCACGAGCTTGACCAGTTCCGAGGGCTGGACCCGGAGCTGACCCCAGCCCAGCCAACGCGACGCACCGTTCACGTTGACGCCGAGTCCGGGCACGAGGACGAGCACCATCAGGACCCCGGTGATCACGAGCGCCGCAGGGATGAACTTGACGAGACGGTGATAGTCGATCCGCTGCACGAGAAAGAGCGCGGCCACACCGAGGAGCAGCCAGATGAACTGCCTCTGGAACTGATACCAGGTCGAACCGTTCTCGTAGAGAGCCGTGACCGACGATGCGGACAGGATCATCACGAGGCCGATGAGACTCAGGACAGAGACAAGGCCGATGATGCCGCGGTAGAGGTTGGCCTGCTGACGACGCTCGGCGGTCGATTCGAGGCGATCGGCGGAGGATGCCTCGCTCCTTCTCGCCCGGCGCAATCTCGGCGACTTCGCCGTCTTCGACGACGTCATGATCGCATTCCGCCTTCATCTCCGATGGCGGACCTGACTGCCGCGGCGAACGCGTCGCCGCGTTGGCCGTAGGAGTCGAACCAGTCGAACGATGCGCAACTCGGCGACAGCAGCACCGCGTCACCCGGGATGGCCATCCGTTGCGCGGCTGCAACGGCATCGGTCATGTCGGTCGTCACGCAGACCACGTCACATGCACCGTCGAACACCCGGGCGATGTCATCCGCAGCCTCGCCGATCGCGATGACACCTCGGACAGGGGGAACCGCGGAGGCAAGGACCGAAAGGTCGAGCCCCTTGTTGCGTCCGCCTGAAATCAGGACCACGGAGTCGAATCCCGAGACGGCGGCAAGCGTCGCGTGGGGGGTCGTGGCCTTCGAATCGTCGAACCATCTGATGCCGTCGGCTTCGGCCACGAGTTGAACCCGATGCGGCAGACCGGCGAACGAGCGCAACACGGAACGCACTGCATCGATATCGGCACCGACCGCCACTGCAGCTGTCGCCGCCGCAAGTCCGTTCGTGACGTCGTGAGGCAGTTGCCGCGGAAGGTCCTCGATCGCCACGAGTCGTCTGCCGTCAGCGAGGCACATGACCCCGTCGACGACGGTGGCATCGGCGCCGGTCCCCTGCCCACCGAAGGTCACCGTGTGAACGTCGGCTTTCCGGTTGGCCAGCACCACCGGATCTGATGCATTGGCAATGGCAAGGCCGAACCCCGCGTCGAGATCTCGCCAGATCCTGGCTTTCGCCGACTCGTAGGTCGCCAACGACTCGTGGGCATCGAGGTGATCCGGTGCGAAATTGAGCCATACAGCTGCGGCGGGCCGAAACCGTCGAGTCGTTCCGAGCCTGAACGAAGACGCTTCGACGACGAAAACCTCGGTCGACGAATCGGCGATCGCCTCGACCAAGGGCGTCTCGGTGTTGCCACACGCAACAGCTGCGATCCCCGATCGGTCGAGCATCTCGGCGACCATCGTGGTCACGGTCGTCTTTCCATCGGTTCCCGTTATTGCGACAACCGGTCGGTCATCCCAGGCTCCGGCAAGATCGAACTCGGAAAGCACGGGTTTTGCCGCTTTCCGAGCCGCATCGAACAGCGGATGGGTCTCCGGGATTCCGGGGCTGGGAAGCACGAAATCGCTCGCCTCGACGAGGCGGGCCAGATCGATTGCCGAAGGCGCTTCAACCAGTTTCACTGACAACGATGCTGCCGCAGCACGAACCGTGGCGGAGGGATGCTCGTCGACGGCAGTGACGGCGAATCTCCGGGCGAGGAGAGCTGTCGCCACGGCCTGACCCGTGACGCCGAAGCCGATGATCAGGGCATGTCCCCCGTCGATCGCGAACGGTTCCTCGTCCTCCATCAGTAGATGGTTCCGGGAATGTTGATGAAGTCGGCGTAGTAGAGGCCGAGAGCAAGGGCCGTGAACAGTCCGGCGACGATCCAGAGGCGGACGATCACCGTCGTCTCGGGCCAACCGGCAAGTTCGAAGTGGTGATGCAGGGGCGCCATCCGGAAGATTCGCCGTCCGAAGATTCGGTAACTACCCACCTGCAGGATCACCGACACCGTCTCCATCACGAACAGGCCGCCGATCAGGGGAAGCAGCAGGATCGTGTTCGTACTGAGCGCGATGGCCGCCAGACCGGCACCGATCGCCAACGAGCCCGTGTCGCCCATGAAGATCTTCGCCGGAGCGGCGTTCCACCACAGGAAGCCGGCACAGGCGCCGACCATCGACGCCGCCACTACTGCCGTGTCGAGGAAACTTTCGTCGTTGTAGATCGCGTTGTAACGGAATCCCCAGAAGGCGATCACCGTGTAGGCGGCGAACGAGAAGATCGCTCCGCCCGCCGCCAATCCATCGAGACCGTCGGTCAGGTTCACCGCGTTCGTCGTGGCGTAGAAGATCACGATCGCGAAGATCACCCATCCGACACGACCGAGTTCCATACCCGGATAGTCGAACCGGGTGAACGACAACGTCGTCTTGACATTCGTGAACACAAGCATGGAAACCGAGAAGAGCACGGCCACAAGAAGCAGTCCGAAGGTCTTCGCCCGCTTGTTGAGCCCAAGATTGCGTTCCCGGAAAACCTTGATCACATCGTCTGCGAAACCCACGAGTCCGGCGAGAACGATTGCGCCGATGCAGAGAAGTCCGCGCCGGGTGTAGACCGCGCCCTGGAAATCGCTCACCAGCCATGCGACTGCAGCCGCGCCGACGATCGCGACTCCGCCCATGGTCGGGGTTCCCGCTTTTGTCCTGTGCCCCTGGGGTCCGTCCTCGCGGATCGGCTGTCCGATCTCGCGGCGCCTCAGGAATCCGATGAGGACCCGCGTTCCGATCAACGAGATCATCAGGGAGACGGCGGCGGCGATGAGTAGGCGAATCCTGTTGTTCCTTCGATGCGGGTCAATTCTTCTGCCGCCACGATTCGATCATCGAACGGTTCCGTCACGTCGCCGATCGTCTGGGTGCTCTCGTGACCCTTGCCCGCCAGGATCACGACGTCGCCCTCGCCGGCCAGCGAAACCGCACGGGCGATTGCGGCCCGTCGGTCGGGTTGGATCAGGACTTCTGTTGCCCGGCGCACGGACGAATGTTCGATGCCGTTCATTATCGATTCGATGATCGCATCCGTGCTCTCGCTCCGCGAGTTGTCTGCGGTGACAATGATCACATCGGCGAGCTCCGCGGCGGCTTCACCCATCGCGGAACGCTTCATGCGGTCCCTGTCACCCCCACAACCGAACACGACGATGACACGCCCGCGCCGCCCTGCCGGATCCGTCGAGACAAGCGTGTCGGCCGCCTTCAGGAGTTGGGCGAGTCCGTCCGGTGTGTGCGCGAAGTCGACGACAACGGCGAACGCCTGTCCCCTGTCGACGAGTTCGAATCTTCCCGGGACCACGATCTCGACCGAAAGTCCGGCAGCGATCACGTCGTCGGCGATCCCCAGAGCGGAGGCGACATGCGCCGCGGCGAGAGCATTGCTCACGTTGAATTCGCCACCAATGGCGAGGTTGATCCGATGGCCGCGCCAGAGAAAGGAGGAACCCGAGGTTTCGAGACGGACATCTTCTGCTTCGTCCAGAGTGAATCCATCGACAGGAATACTGACCGTGTCGGCAAGCAGACGTCCGTAGGGACTGTCCATGTTCACGATCGCACGTTCGGAAAGGTGGGGTTCGAACAACCGCGCCTTGGCTCCGAAATAACTCTCCATGGAGTCGTGAAAGTCGAGGTGATCCCGGGACAGATTCGTGAAGACCGCCACGGCGAAACGGGTGCAATCCACTCGGTGCAGCGAAAGCGCATGGGAGGAAACCTCCATCGCGACAACATCGACACCACCGTCGCGCCACTGCGCAAGTTGCCTCTGGATATCGGGAGACTCGGGAGTCGTCCGTGCACCCGACAACGTGCCCAACACCTCGGTCGGGCGTCCTGCATGCTCCAGAATCGATCGAAGCAACCAGGTCGTGGTCGTCTTGCCGTTCGTCCCGGTGATCCCGACGACGGTGATCGACTCCGAAGGATCACCGAAGCACGCTGCGGCTGCGGGTGCCATGGCCGCCCGGGAATCGGGGACACGGATCTGGGGAACGTCGACATCGAGGGACCGCTCGACAAGGAGCGCAACTGCTCCGCGTTCGATCGCTTCGAATGCATGGTCGTGTCCGTCATGTTGTGCTCCGGTGACGCAGCAGAACAGTGCACCGGAGGAAACTTTCCGCGAATCGTGAACGACGTCGGTGATCAGGATCTCCGGAGCCGTTCCACGGTTGGGTCCGTCGGATACCAGAAGTTCCGCAGAAGGAATCCTCGCGACGAGTGCGTGCAGAAGCACACCACTCACCCCGTTGTTCCGGATCGACGAATCGTCGTTGTCGTGGTCGGTGCTTCGACACCGTGGAGGGGCACCACCGCCTGGACGGGATTTGCCTCGGGGGAACCGGTCGTCACTGCACGCACGCGGTCACCATCGACCACAGTGGCGGGGGCCGGCGCGACTCGACCGTTCGAGGTGTCGACAGCCGCTCCGCCGCGCGCCGAATCTGTCGCAGCGGGAGCGATCCCCAACCGGCGAAGAGCGAACGAACCGAGCTTCGAGAAGACCGGGGCAGCGGTCGAGCCGCCGGTGTAATCGCCCTTGGAGGGCTCGTCCATCATCACGTAGACCGAAAGAGCGGGCTGTTCGGCCGGAACGAAACCGACGAACGTCGATTGGTATTGGGTGACACCGTTCTTGTCGGCGTATCCGCCACCCGGCTGCGGTTTACGGGCCGTACCGGTCTTGCCGGCGGCCAGATACCCATCGATGTTCGCGAGTTGGCCGGTGCCGCCACTCACCACAGTGCGGAGCATGAGGTTCATCTGGTCCGATGTCGACTCGCTGATCACCCGGCGGGTGTCACCCGTCGCAGCGGGGTGTTCGACTCCGTCGGCGTCAACCGTTGCCTGGACCAGCTTTGCGGGAACGTAGACGCCCTTGTTGGCGATCGTGTTGTAGGCGAGAAGCATCTGCATCGGCGTCACCGAGATGCCCTGCCCGATCGCAATCGACGGCAACGAGGTTCCGGAGTATTTCGAAGGCTCGAGGACAGCCCCGGGAGCTTCACTGGGGAATTGCAGTCCGGTCTTCTTCCCGAAGCCGAAAAGGTTCTGTGCGTCGTAGAGGGCTTCTTTGCCAACGGTCTGGGCGATCTTGATTGTCCCGATGTTCGAGGAGTTCGTCATGATCTGCCCGACATCCCAAGTCACTGTTCCGCGACCTTCGGCTTCGCCGAATTCGTAGTCATAGAACTTCATCGACGGTGGGAGGTTGAACTGGGTCGAGGGAGTGATTTTGCCGGCTTCCAACGCCGCGGCAACCGTGATCATCTTCATGACCGAACCGGGTTCGTATTGCGTGGTGAGCGCAGCGTTGTTCGTGCCGACCTTGACATCACCGGTCGCGGGATCGCTCACGACATTTGCGATTGCGAGCACCTCGCCGGTCGAGGGTTTCGTGACGATCGCCGTTCCGCCCTTGGAGCCGGTGAGCTTGACCTGCTCGATGAGGAGGCGTTCGGCTTCGACCTGGATCGAGCGATCGATGGTGAGGACGAGATCGGAGCCCTTCTGCGCCGGGGTCAACGTGTGTTCACCGACCGAGATCGTCCGCCCGGTGGGGCTCCGCTCGAGCGAGAGTTGCCCGGGGGTTCCGGTGAGGTCACTTCCGTATTGCGATTCAAGGCCCGAGATGCCCGAGTTGTCGACATCGACGCCACCGAGGATTCCGCGCAACGAATCACCGGCCGGGAGGTATCGCTCGGACTCGTCGAAGAATGCCACTCCGGGAAGTTCCAGCGCCGCCACCTGATCGGCGATCTCGGGGCTCACCTTGCGGGCGATGTAGGCAAAACGACCGGGCCCGGTCATCTTCGATTGCACCCAGGCTGCATCCATCCCGAGAAGAGAAGCGAGTGCCGCCGATTCGCCCGGCGCATCGGTGATGAGTTTCGGATCCACGAAGACCGAACGTGCCGGACGGGAGATTGCCAACTCCGCGCCATTGCGATCGAGGATCGATCCCCGATCGGCGGCGAGCACCTGGGTGTTGGTTCGCTGGGCTTGCCCGAAGGAGACGTAGCGCTCCGGGCTGACCACCTGCAGGTCGACAACCTTGCCGACGACAATCGCGAACAGGGTTGCCACGCCGGCAAGAACCAGAAGGAGTCGCCGCCGGTGAGGCGAGGGACGCGAACGTTCCGGGGACTCGCGGCGAACCGGTTGCTGCGATGGGCGACCGAGAACCGCGCGCACGGTCTCATCGAGGATGACCTTCGACCAGGCGACGAATCGGGCTACCGATTGCCCTGCCAGTTCCGAACCGCTGCCGTGACCTCCGAAGGTCGGACCGGCTTTCGTTTCACGACCCGACGTGGCAAATCCGGAGGCGGACCGCGTCGGACCCGAGAGTCGTTCGGTCGGAGCAGCAGCGACGGAGCGGGGGGTCCGACGGGAGGTGCCGCCCGGGTTCCGGGATGACGTCTGCTGAGACGCGGGGCGAGACGAACGAGTTGAACGTTCCGCGGATTCGGGGACGCGTCGGCGGCGATGCTGGACATACTCGGGAGAGTTCCAGGGAGCGGTCTTCGATCGATCGAGAGGCGGTGCGCCCGGGCCTGGAGGAGTCATCGTCTGGCCGTCGCTGCCGTTGTCGGAGTGGTCGATTTCGCTGGCGCTGCGGTCGTCGGCGTCGTCGCCTTCACGGTGGCCTTCGGCGGCGTCGGAGCCGGCGGTTCTTCTGCCGCATGCTGATCATCGCTGGCCCGCGGCTCGAGGTACACGGGTGTCGGCGCCGGGATCATCCCGAGTTTCGCTGCCGCGTCCTGCGTGATCCGCTGCGGTGACTGCAGCTGTGCGAGTTCGATGCGAAGAAGTTCGGCATCATCCTCGGCACGGGAGATCTTGATGTTCGTCCTGTCGATGTGGCGCTGTTGCTGAACCAGATAGGCCTGGGAGCCGGCGACGGCGAACAGGGCCGCGAACAGAACCACACAGGCAACCGTTCCGATGTGTCGACGACGCTCGCGACGCGCCTTCTCGACGACCCGCAGACTCGGACGTTCGTCACCGCTCTCGGCCGGACGGGGCAGAGCCAGATCCGGCAACGCTGCCGCCAGTGCACCAAAGACATTGCGGCGATGGTTGACCGCGACAGGAGCACTCATCGGGACCGGCCCGGGAGAAGCGAGATGCATTCGGCAGACCGGAGACGGGCGCTTTCGGCCCGCGGGTTCACGACAAGTTCCGCCGCACCCGGGGTCCGACCGCCGCGGCTGAGGAGACGAACGCGTTGGATCGCTCCGCAGACACAGGGAAAGTTGGTCGGGCAGGTGCAACCACCGGTTTCGGCGGTGCGCAGGATCTGTTTCACGATGCGGTCTTCGCCGGAGTGGTACGAGAGCACGGCGATCCGTCCCCCGATGCACAGCGCGTCGAGAGCGGCTTCGAGCGCTACGGGGAGAACGCCCAGTTCGTCATTGACTTCGATCCGGATCGCCTGAAAGGTTCGCTTCGCCGGGTGACCGCCGCGTCGGCGGGCCGGCGCCGGGATTGCGTTGCGCACGATTTCGGCGAGTTCGCCCGTTGTGGTCACCGGACGCTGCGCAATGATCGCTTTGGCGATACGCCCGGCGAAACGTTCATCACCGTTGTCGCGCAGAACCTTCGTCAATGCCGCTTCGTCGTACTCGTTGACAACCGTCGTGGCCGAAAGAGCCTGGGCGGGGTTCATGCGCATGTCGAGCGGTGCGTCGAGTCGGTAGCTGAATCCGCGCTCGGCGCGATCGAGTTGCGGCGAGCTGACACCGAGGTCGAAGAGCGTTCCGACGACCGGCTCGTCATCCGGAATCGTCTGAGCGACAACCGAAGCAAGCGAATCGAATCGGGTCCGAGCGGTTCTGGCGCGGTCACCGAAGCGTTCGAGACGGGACTGCGCAACAACGAGGGCGTCCGGATCCTGATCGAGGCCGAGGACCTTCAGATGCGGGTGTGCGTCGAGCAGGAGCGTTGCGTGTCCGGCACCGCCGAGCGTCGCATCGATCAACCAACCGGCCGGCACAGGGGCGAACAGGGCCACGATCTCGTCGGCCATCACCGGGCGGTGGGCGAACTCGCGATCGGGCTGGGCATCCATGGCGCGTTCCTTCCATGGTCGAACCAGACGGCAGAGCCGGGTCCGGTCCTCAGCAGTCCCTCGGAGCACGGGCGCCCGCCGGGATTTCTCCCCGGCTGGGCTCGATGGGAAGCGGGCGGAGTAGGGGCCTTCCATCGTGTGTTCCGAGAGACTGCTGAAGATCGGGCCGCAGGCCCGGCGGGTGGCCGGACGACGGCAGGTCGGTTGGTCCTTTCTGAGGGCGGGCAGGAAAAACATGGCGACGGTTAGAGCCCGAGGGCAGTGACCGCCTGGATCAGGCTGTCGTCGGCGATTCCGGACTGATCGTCCCAGCGACTGGCGTCCCAGATCTCGATGCGATTGATGGCGCCGATCACGACCGCGTCGCGCTCGAGTCGGGCGAAATCCCGGAGGCGCTGCGGAATGGTGATTCGACCCTGACTGTCGGGGCGGACTTCGTGGGCGTTGGCGGCGAAGGCGCGCATGGCCTCCTGGGGAGCGAGCCCCTCGCGGATCCGTTCGGTGAGGGTTTTCGCCACTTCTTCGAAACCCTCTTCGGTCCAGAGGCCCAAGCATCGGTCGAGTTGGGACAGGAATCCCTTGTCCACCAACTGGGCGCGGAAGGTCGCAGGCAGGACAACTCGCCCTTTGTCGTCGAGCGAATGCTCAAACGTTCCTACGAACATGACAACCCTCTCACCTGGCCCCTTCGGAGCCCCACGGGGAGCAACTTACGCCCCATTTCCCCCCACTGTCAACCACCCTCTCCCCCATTTACCCAATCTGGTGCCGAAACTCGGTCATTAGTTGCGGGCGCAATAAAAAGTCGGTGGTCGGAGTTGTACAAACCGACAGCCGACACACGCACCGGAGCTCGCCATGGCCGCAGTCACCGCCGACACAACCACCCTTTCCCCCCTCTCCCTCCCGACCGGCAACCCTCGGGAGGTCCGCGGCATCACCACCGCGTTCGAAGGATTCGAAGGCGAGGGGTTCCCCGTCCGCCGGGCGTTCAGCCGCGTTCCGCAGACCGATCTCGATCCCTTCATCCACATGGACCAGATGGGTCCCGTTGTCTGGAAGCCGTTCCAGGCCAAGGGCACCGACTGGCATCCACACCGCGGATTCGAGACCGTGACTTACGTGCTCGACGGAACGTTCGTCCATCAGGATTCCAACGGCGGTGGCGGCATCATCGGCCCCGGAGCCACCCAGTGGATGACTGCGGGCCGCGGCATCCTGCACATCGAAACCCCGCCCAAGGAACTGGTGAAGAAGGGCGGTCTCTTTCACGGGATTCAGTTGTGGGTGAATCTGCCGGCCCGATCGAAGATGATCCGGCCCGCCTACCAGAACCTCGAAGCCGAACTCGTCACGCTCGTGACCACCGAGGACCGACAGTCGCTGGTCCGCATCATCGCCGGCGATATCGACGGTCACCGCGGCCCGGGGTCGACCCACACCCCCATCGTCATGGCCCACGCCAGCGTCTCGCCGGGAGCGCGCCTCGATGTTCCGTGGAACCCCGGGTTCAACGCACTCGCCTACGTGCTCGCCGGAAAGGGCTTCGCCGGACCCGACTCCCGACCCGTCCGCATCGGTCAACTCGTCGTGTTCGGTCAGGGCGACAGCATCTCGATGCGATCGGCTGCCGGCCCACCCCTCGAGGTGCTTCTGCTCGGCGGGGAACCGATCAGGCAACCGATCGCAATGCGGGGTCCATTCGTGATGAACACGAAGGCCGAGTTGGCGCAGGCGTTCGACGACTACGCCGCCGGCCGCCTCGGAAGAATCCCCCGCGGAGCCATGCGTCCCCATCGAGGATGACGGAACTGTCCGGGACCAAACGCGGCCCGACCGACGAAGGAATGAATCCCCTCGAATAAAGTGATGAGCATGTCGACCCGTCAGAACATCTCGTCCGGATCACCATTCGAACCCGTGCTGGGCTACTGCCGCGCCGTTCGCATCGGATCGCGCGTGAGCGTTTCCGGCACCGCTCCCTCCTGGCCCGACGGAAACATCGATCCCGATCCCGAAGCACAGGCCGCCCGCAGTCTCGAGATCATCTCCGCAGCATTGGCCGAAGCCGGAGCGACAGTGAACGACGTCGTACGCACGCGCATCTACCTCGTCGACACCGCCGACTTCGAAGCAGTCGCCCGCGCCCATGGAGCCGTGTTCAGCGAGATCCGTCCGGCCAACACCACTGTCGTGGTCGCCGCACTTCTCAACCCGGAGTGGAAAGTCGAGATCGAGGTCGAGGCCGTCATCGCCTGACCGCGGAACGCCTCGAATTATCGGGGCAGTCGACCCACGAATGCAGCAAGGATCGCGTCGGGTCCGAGACCGCGCAACGGGCGAACGGCAAGATCGGCGACCGCATCGACAGCCGGGAGTGTGCCATTCACGCGCTCGATCCCCGGGGCCAGAAGTCGGGCGTGCAGTTCCGGATCCCAGTCGAGAAGCACCGAGCACTGGAAGCGTGCCGCATCGCGGGTCCGGCGCTGCGAGATGCCGATGACCTTGTTGGCCCCGACGAGGATTTCGCCCGGACCGACCCCGGCGAAACAGAGGACGGGTGACATCGGCGTGGCGACAAGCGCACCGGCGTGCATCGACGCGTCGTCGACGCCCAGGTCCTCGAGCGTGTCGAGCCATACCTGACCCAACCAATGCGTCGCCACCGCGACATCGTCGTTCCAGAGCGGATCGGTGCTCGGGATCACGACATCGATCCAGACCGATCCCGTCGCTTCAAGAAGTACAGCCCCGCCACCGCTGTGGCGATTGAAGACGGCGATGTCGGCCTCGTCGGCTGCTGCCGCGTCCACGTCGTCGGGAGACTGCGTCGAACCCAGCGCAAGAGCCGGACCGGTGACTTCGAAGAACCACACCGTACGTTCGGCAGGGTCGGGCAGATCCCGGGCATGAAATTCATACGCGGAACCACGGTTTCGTTCTACTGACCAGAGAGACACTGGCGCAGGCTACTTGCAGCACACCCCCGGCCCGGATGCCGCTACCGTCGCCGCATGATCAATCACCTCGAAGGCAAAGTCATCGTGATCACCGGAGCGGCCGGCGGATTCGGGAAACTCGTCGCCGAGATGACGGCCCGCCGCGGGGCGAAAGTCGTTGTCGCCGACCAGAACGGCGAGGCTGCTGCCGATGTCGCCGCGTCGATCCGCAACGAGGGTTTCGACGCCATCCACATGCTCGCCGACGTCACCGACCGCGGCCAGATGGCGGCTCTGGCCCGATTCGCCGTCGAGTCGTTCGGAACCCTCGATGTGCTCGTCAACAACGCCGGGATCATGCCGCTCGCCTTCTTCGCCGACCACGAGCAGGCCGCCGACGCGTGGGATCGCTGCATCGACGTGAACTTCAAAGGCGTCGTCAACGGGATCGGTGCTGTCCATGACCAGATGATCGGGCAGGGGCGCGGCCACATCGTCAACGTGTCGTCGATCTACGGCAATGTCCCCGTCGCAGGCTCCGGCGTGTATTCCGCCACGAAAGCCGCCGTCAACGTTCTCTCCGACACCCTGCGCGCCGAATCGCAGGGGAAGATCAAGGTCACCACCGTGCGGCCGACGGGCGTACCCGGGACCAATCTCGGCAGTTCGATCGTGAACGGCGCCGCCATCGTCGGCATCCTCGGACAGAACTTCACCAGTTACGCCGAGAACATGGGCAGATACTTCAATGGCGAGATGCCTCCGGAGATGACCGATCCCGACAACGTCCGTTACTGGTCGATCTCGCCGGAGGAACTCGCGCAACAGATCGTCTATGTGATCGACCAACCGTGGGGAATCTCGATCAGCGACATCACCGTGCGCGCATCGGGTGACCAATATCTGTTCTGAATCCCCATTCGGGAATCAGTGCGAGATGACCTCGGGCCAGGCCTTGCACCAGTGCAGGTAGGTGAGCAGATCCTCGGGTCGCGGATCCGAACCGTCACCGCCGTACGCGGTCACCAGACGGAACTTCATGTATGCCGGGTCCGGAAGGGGTAGGAACGGGAATCGTCGCCACCATCCGCGCGGTGCCAATCGGAACACCTGACGAATCGCCGTGCTCCACAGCGACGGATGACGCAGAACGGCCACGACGGCAGGAAACATCCACTTGGCCGAGACAGCGTTTGTCGTCACGTTGGTGACACTACCGACCCGAGACCGGCCCATCCGACACAGGCCGCACCGATCAGGGGGCCGTCGCTCCCGAGTCCTCCCGGCCGGATCTCGAGACCGCGCGAATGATCGAGTTGTGCACGTTCGGCGATTTCGGCCCGCGCCGCGGTGAAGAAAGGCTCACCGAAACCGAGCGCAACGGATCCGGCCACGACAGCAAGTCGGAGGTCGAGAAGATTGGCCACGCTCGCGACCGCACGGCCAACGAGCATGCCCGTGCGTTCGATCACTTCTGCTGACGCGTCGACCGCCGGTCGCCCGGCGATGGCTGCGATCGCCGTGCCCGATGCTTCTGCCTCGAGACATCCCCGAGCACCACATCCACACAACCGTCCGTCAGGCACGACGCAGATGTGACCGACATGACCGGCATTCCCGTCGACACCATCGAGCAGTCGACCATCGAGAACGATCCCGCCGCCGACACCGGTGGACACGACCATGGCGAGATAGTTCCCGACCCCGACCGCCGCACCGAAGCGACCTTCGCCGATCGCCAGGGCCTTTGCATCGTTGTCGACGAACGTCGGCAGTCCGGTCAGTTCCTCGACGCGACCGAGAAGCGGGAAGCCCCGCCATGCCGGAATGTTCACCGGCGATACGGATCGGCCGCCGCCCGTCATCGGTCCACCAGTACCCACGCCGCACACGATCGGAGAAATGTCCGCCGACGAGAGCACCCGGGCAACAAGATCGGCGATCACGCCGAACAGTTCATCGCCCGATCCGCCAGAGGGTGTCGGCGCACGATGACGAACGATCACCGAACCATCGTCGGCGACGAGACCCACGTCGAGTTTGGTTCCACCGACATCGATCGCCAGAGCGGATGCCGAACGATCCTGCCCCGTCACACGCTGGTCCGGATGAGTGGCGTCAGTCGTCTTCAGGACGGCGCATGCGGTCCTTGAGACGCGAACCGGTGCTGCCGAGAGCGTCGCGCAACCCCGCCGTCTTCTGCGACTGCGTCATCTGCTGGACGCCGACCTTGCCGAGATGGCGGCCGTTGCGCTCCGCCGCAAGAGCGGAAACGAGCATGATCAGGAATCCGCCGAAGGCGAGGAGGAAGGAAATGCCGAGCGTGAAGATCAACACCACCAGACCCACGATGAAACCCAGAACCGACCATTTCAGGTTCCGTGTGGCGTCGGTGTAGACGGTCGTGTCGGCGATATCCCGCGCCAAAGCAGGATCGGTCTGATACAGCTGCTGCTCAATTTCGCTGAGGATCCGCTGTTCGTCCTCTGAAAGTGGCATTGCACAAATCCCTTCACCAATGGTCCAACCGACAACCGGACTCTGCGTACCCGGGCTCCGGGGAGCCCCGCACATCCGGCCGGTACTGCGACTTCCTGCCCCCGCAGTCTCCCACGGAACCGTCGGAAGGACAACGCGAGAACCGGAAGCGTTCATCTGGGTGACAGGCCGCTGTCCCGTCCCGGACGAACGGAATCCTCCGGGAGGTTCGGGCCCCATTGCTGCCGCTGTTGGCCCTTCGGATCGATTCCCTCCGGCCCGACCAACACCGCAGGCCCGATCGAACCCGCCCCGAAGCGGGCCCGGATCTCGTCGATCGTGCGACTGGCGTCCTCCCATCCCGGCCCGTTCGCGGCCTCCTCGAGGGTCAATTGGCGGGCTCCGGCAGGGGCAAGACCGCTTGCCGAGAGACCGAGCAGGCGTACGCCCGCAGATGGATCGACCTGGGCGAGGAGGGCGCGCGACGTCTGCAGCAGGGTGGGTGCGTCGTCGGTGGGGACCGCAAGGGTCGCCGAACGCGTGATGGTGTTGAAGTCTCCGAAGCGAACCTTGATCTGCACGGTGCGGCACACCAACTCGGATTTTCGCAACCGGCTTGCAACTGCATCGGCGAATCCCACGAGTTCCCGCTCGAGCGTCGAACGTTCGCGATGGTCCTTCACGAAGGTTTCCTCGTGCCCGATCGATTTGATCTGACGGTCCGCTTCGACGATCCGGTCGTCGAATCCGTTCGCCAGTGAATGGAGATGGTGTCCCTGACTCCGGCCCAGAGCCGACACGACATTGGCTTCGGGAAGGTCGGCGAGATCGCCGACGGTCGCGACTCCCATTCGTTCGAGCTTCGCGAGAGTTGCCGGCCCGACTCCCCAGAGTGCCTGAACCGGCAGCGGCCGCAGAAAGGAAAGAGTCGCGGCCGGCTCGACGACGAACACCCCGGTTCCGAACTGAGGTCCCTTCGTCGACGCTTTCGGCTTCGCCGCTTCCGATGCGAGCTTGGCGATGAACTTGGTTCCGGCGACACCCACGCAGCAGGTCAGGCCCTCGTCGTCCAGAATCTGTTGGCGTATCAACGTCGCGATTGTCGTCGCGCTTCCGACTCGACGTTCGGCTCCCGCCACATCGAGGAAGGCCTCATCCAGCGACAGGGGTTCGACCAACGGCGTGTAGCTCCGGAAGATCGTCATGATCTTTGCGCTGACTTCGACATAGCGATGATGACGTCCCGACAGGAACACCGCGTGCGGACACAGCCGACGCGCCTGTGCCGACGACATCGCGGAATGGACACCGTGGGCCCGCGCTTCGTAGGAGGCTGCAGCCACCACGCCGCGTTCGCCCGCTCCACCCACGACAACCGGCCGACCTCTGAGCTCGGGTTGATCGAGAAGTTCGACCGACACGAAGAACGCGTCCATGTCGACGTGGAGGATCGTGGCGAATGGCCTCTCGCCGGGACGCAGGTCGGTGATGCGGGAGTTGCTCACATCCGCGTGACCCGGAGATCGTCCCTGCCGAGTCCTTCGATCCGATAGCTGAACCGCTGCGAGGACTCCCACCGGTTCCCGATCCATTCGATGACGGGCTCGGCCACCCAGGGGGCGACGCCCTCGAGATGGGCTGCACATTCGTCGTGGGGAACCCAAAGTGCGGTCTCGACGATCCCATCCGGATCGTCGAATCGAAGTTCGCCATGCCAGGCAACGGCCCTCCACGCCTCGACACGCAGACGCCATCCCATGTCGGGGGCTTCGGCTTCGATCTCGTAGATGATTCCGGCCCATTCGGTGACGACGAGGCCCGTTTCCTCGAGCACTTCCCGCGCCAGCCCGTCGACAACCGATTCGCCCTCGTCGATCACGCCACCGGGCGGACTCCAGTCGGTGCTTCCGTCCCGACGACGGTTGTTCACGAGCAGCAGACCCTCGGGGCTCTCGAGAACCGCTCCGCCGACCACCCAATCGCGCACGGGCTACGCGTCGACCAGCGGGCGACGGCGATGGATGACGCGATCGCGCAATCCCCACCAGGTCACGAGGGTGAGCGCTTCGACCACGATCCGCCCAGACATCTTGGACGTCCCGCGGACACGATCGGTGAAACTGATCGGAACTTCGACGATGCGACCACCCCGTCGGGCGACGTTGTAGGCCATCTCGATCTGGAATCCGTAGCCGTCGGCGGTGACGGAGCCGAGGGGAATCCTTGCCAGCATCGGCGCGGCGTAGCAGCGAAATCCTGCCGTCGCGTCGCGGACCTTGAGTCCGAGCAGGGATGCGGCGTAACGGTTGCCTCCGCGGGAGAGCCATTCGCGGTGCTTCGGCCAATCCGGGATCGCTCCGCCCGGCACGTACCGGGACCCGATGGCCAGATCGGCCCCGCGCTCGACAGCGCTGATCAATGACGGAAGCGCAGCCGGGTCATGGGAAAGGTCGGAATCCATCTCGATGAGCGCATCGAAACCGCGCTCCAGGCCCTGTGCGAAACCGGCGCGGTACGCCGATCCCAGACCTGCTTTGGCTCCGCGGCGCAGGACCGAAAGTCCGCCGCCGTTCTCTGCTGCCCAGCGTTCGGCGAGGTCCGCGGTGCCATCCGGGCTCCCGTCGTCGACGACGAGGATGTCGATACCCGGAACGGCTTCCCGGGCACGCTCGAGCACCTCGACGATGTTCTCGGCTTCGTTGTATGTGGGGAGAATGACCAACGGCTTCACGCCCGCAACTGTAGGAGGCGAAACCACCCCGAGGGCGCGCACCCGTTCGCCGCGCCATACGATCGGGGTGATGCCACAGATCGATGACCGAGATTCGGGCGCTCCAGCCGGTGCCCCCACTGCCCAGACCGCGCTCCCTCCCGTGGGAGCGCGGGTGCTCGCGTTTGTCGCGATCCTGCTCGCCGGGGCTGCCGGCGGAACGATCGGGTACGCCTTCGCCGATCTCCAGACGACCGGCGACTCGTCGGTCTGGACCGGACTGGGGGCCATCCTCGGTGCGCTCATCGCCGCCGGCGGCACTGCCGTCGTTGTCGTCCTGACCCTTCGGGCAATGGGCGAATGGCGAACCATCAAGTCGGTCAACCCGGACGCCATCGACGGGCGACGTCGCACTCCCCCACCATCGGGTGGCGTGCGCCAGCAACCCCGGGTTCGCTGAACATCGTGGATGTCGACGAAACCGACGCACTGCTGGCCCTCGCTGTCCAACTGGCGTCCGATGCTGCCGAGCTGCTTCTCGAAGGCCTGAAGCGTGAACGTGTCGTCGTCGATACGAAGACGACAGGCACCGACATGGTCACCGAGATCGACCACGCCTCCGAGCGTCTCATCGTCGACGGGATCCTGCAGGCGCGTCCCGACGACGGGATTCTCGGCGAAGAGGGAACCGATCGGGCCGGCACCAGCGGCATCCGCTGGGTGATCGACCCAATCGACGGAACGACGAACTATCTCTACGGTCACCCCGGGTTCGCCGTCTCGATCGCAGTCGAGATCGACGGCATCGTCTCGGTCGGCGTCGTCAACGATCCGCTACACGGCGAGGTGTTCACCGCAACCAGCGGCGGCGGATCCTTCCGGAACGGGATGCCGATAACCGTCTCGACCCAGGCCGACCTCGCGAACGCTCTCGTCGCCACCGGGTTCTCCTACGAGTCCGATCGACGGAGGCGTCAGGCCGAGGTGCTCGGAAAGGTCATCCCCCATATCCGCGACATCCGCCGCATGGGTGCCGCATCGGTCGACCTCTGTTCGGTGGCCTGCGGTCGAATCGATGCCTATTGGGAACGCGGACTCCAACCCTGGGACCATGCCGCCGGAGCACTCATCGCGACCGAGGCCGGCGCGATCGTGGGGAATCTCGAGGGTGGCGGACCCGAGTTCGATTTCTGTCTTGCGGGCCCGCCGGGGTTGTTCACCCCACTACGCGACCTGCTCGCGTCCAGCGGTGCAGCCGACGCCTGACAAATAATTCCGGCCATTGGCGCCCGTCAGGCAGGATCTTCGGGCACGATGGTCAGGTTATGGGCACCCGCATCCTCACAGTCGAAGACGACGAGCGAATCCGCACCGCCGTGAAAATGGCGCTCGAGGATGAAGGCTGGGAGGTCGAAGAGGCCGACAACGGCGAGGACGCTCTTGCGGCCTTCACCCGTCATCCCGCCGACGTCGTGCTCATCGACATCATGCTTCCCGGCATCGACGGCTTCGACGTCTGCCGCGCCATCCGTCGCTCCAGCGACGTACCGATCGTGATGGTGACGGCACGCGCCGACACCCACGACGTCGTGGCCGGCCTCGAAGCCGGTGCCGACGACTACCTCACCAAGCCCTTCGCCCCGAAGGAACTCTCGGCCCGCATCAGGGCCCTTCTGCGTCGGGCCCGAAGCAGCGAACCCGGGCTCACGCATCTGCGTTTCGGTGATCTCGAGATCATCCCCGACGAGGGCATCGTCATGCGCGGTGGCAACGAGATCCACCTCACGAAGACGGAGTTCCGCCTCCTCGTCGAACTCGCCTCTGTTCCAGGCCGGGTCTTCAGTCGCGAAGTCCTCCTCGAACGGGTCTGGGGCTACGGCTACTTCGGCGACGGTCGACTCGTCGATGTCCACGTACGCCGACTCCGCATGAAGGTCGAAGCCGATCCGGCGAACCCCCGCTACGTGATGACGATCCGCGGACTCGGCTACAAGCTCCAGCCCTGACCGTGACGACCGAATCCCGGCCGGCCGCGACCGAGGTCAAACCCCTGAAGCAGAAGCGCAAGGGCCGCAGACGTTCCCGGATGATTTCACCGGTTCGGCACAGGCTCGGACTCCGGACCCGTCTCATCCTGACGTTCGCCCTCGGCGCCGCGATGCTCTCCATCATCCTCTCGGTCATCACGTTCGGTCTCACGCGGGCGAACCTCTTCGACCAGCGCGAAGCCGCCGTCATCGCTAGTGCCAATGCGAATGCGCTGCGACTTTCCGAACAGCTCATCCCGTCGAGTTCGCCCATCGCCGTCGAGCAGGCCATCCAGTCCCAGTCGACCCCGGAAGGAACACTTCCGGTCCTCCACTATCAAGGCCAGTGGTACGCCGCGAACCCCGTTGCCTTCGGCGAACGGGCCATTCCCACCAGCCTCCGGGACATCGTCGAGACCGGGCAACCCGACAAGGCCCGAACCAGTTACCGGGGAACCTCCTATCTGGTGGCCGGCGTCCCCATTCCCGAACTCGGCGCCGAATACTTCGAAGGCGTCTCGCTCGGCGACGTGCAGCGGACCCTCGACGGGCTCACACTGGCGCTGCTCGTGGCATCGGCCCTCACCACCGTCGGTGGCGGACTGGTCGGGTTCTGGGCCAGCCGTCGAGTCTTCGCTCCACTGCTCAATGTCGGCAAGGCCGCCGAAGCAATCGCGGGCGGGCGACTCGACACCCGTCTTCCCGTCGGCGGCGATCCCGATCTCGATCTCATCGCCGCACCA
>CAEZUP010000026.1_pt1 | contig 22316 bp, 21 predicted proteins | sample 7264511 | NCBI WGS metagenome assembly CAEZUP01 (sample SAMEA6813833, study PRJEB35770) | uncultured Microthrixaceae bacterium | biome: Freshwater; feature: Freshwater reservoir; material: water | place: Czech Republic | collected 2016-04-20 | depth 0.5m m
CCATCGGCGCCGGTGCGGAACTCGCGAACATGCAGTCGTACTGGGGTCAGCCCGCGATGTTCGATCCCGAAGTCACCCGCGACGGAAAAATGGTCCCGCAATTCGAATGGGGTCGCGGCGAACCCAGTTCGATAATCGTGAACCAGCACGGTCGGCGCTTCGCCAACGAAGCGATCCCGTACAACGATTTCCCGAAGGCATACGGCGAATTCAACGCGTCGGATTCGATGTTCCCGAACACGCCGCCGGCCTGGATGATCTTCGATGAGAAGGTCCGTCAGGGGACCCGCATCATGTCGATGCTCCCGGGACAGCCGACCCCGGAGTGGGTCCCGGTCGCCGCGTCGATTGAAGAACTTGCGGACATCATCGGGCTTCCGGTCGACGCGGTTCTCGCAACCGTCGAAGGGTTCAACGCCAACGCCGTCCAGGGGATCGACCCCGATTTCGATCGCACGAAAGTCGGCCTCATGGGTCCGGGGCGCGTAGCCCCGATCGACATGGCGCCGTACTACGCGGTCGTGATCCATCCAGGTGCGCTCGGCACCAATGGTGGGCCGCGCCTCACCGCCGACGCCCAAGTCCGGGCCCAGAGCGGTGGCGTCGTCGGAGGTCTCTATGCCGCCGGCAACACGGCAGCGAGTGGATTCGGTTGGGCCTACCCGTCGGGTGGCGGCACCATCGGGCAGGGACTCGTCGTCGGTTACCGCGCCGGTCGGCACATAGCCACCCTGCCGAAGCGGCAACTGAGTTAGCTCTACGCTCGGCTCCGTGGCCACACATCTGAGTCCAACCTCGATCATCGAGACACTTCGTTCGGTGCTCCGGTTCGCCCCGATCGAATTCGATGCGGTTGAGCGGCGTCTGAAGAGGATGGCGAACGTCGAGGACTTCCGGAAGGCGGCCCGCCGTCGGATGCCACGCGGCGTGTTCGATTACATCGACGGTGCGGCCGAGGACGAACGGGCGAAGAACGCGAACATCGCCGCTTTCTCGAACACGATCTTCCGCCCTCGGGTCCTGCGCAACGTCAGCAAGGTCTCGACGTCGACAACGGTTCTGGGAAAGCCGGTCGCGTATCCATTCATCCTCGCCCCGACCGGCTTCACCCGGATCGCCGATCCGCAAGGGGAATTGGCCGTTGCCCGCGCCGCCGAGCGGGCCGGGCTTCCCTATGTGCTGTCAACGCTCGCTACCCGTTCGATCGAAGAGGTCCGCAGCGTCAGTGGCGGGCGCCTGTGGTTCCAGGTGTACGCGTGGCGCGACCGGGGCTTGGTCGCCGAGATGATCGCTCGGGCCGGTGCTGCGAGCTATGAAGCGCTGGTGCTCACGGTCGATACGGCGGTGGCGGGCCGGCGCGAGCGCGATGTGCGACGCGGGTTTTCGCTGCCACCGATGATCGGTCCGGGAACGATCGTCGATGGTGCACTCCACCCGGCATGGACGTGGGATTTCGTTCGCTCCGATCCGATCCGGTTCGCGAATGTGAGCGGCCGCGATGTGGGCGACGGAAGCACAGCGGTTTCGTTGGCCGCGTACATCGACAGCCAGTTCGATCCGTCACTTTCATGGAGTGACATCGAGTGGCTCCGCTCGATCTGGGATGGCCCGATCGTCCTGAAGGGTGTGCAGAGTGTCGAGGACGCGCGGCTTGCTGCGGACATCGGCCTCGCCGCGATCGCCCTGTCGAACCATGGGGGTCGACAGCTCGATTCGTCACCGGCGATTTTCGATCTCGTTGCACCTGTTGCCGATGCGGTTGGTGGTCGACTCGAGATCTATTGCGATGGCGGGGTGCGGCGGGGCAACGACATCGTGAAAGCGGTGGCGGCTGGAGCGACCGCGGCGATGGGCGGCCGGGCCTATCTGTATGCGCTGGGTGCCGCCGGGGAGCGGGGAGTCGACCGACTCCTCGAAATGTTCGGCGAGGACATGCGCCGCACGATGAGCCTCATCGGCGAAACGGCCATCGACGGCCTGAACCCGGACTGCCTGACCTGAGCGACGGAAGCTAATCTCCGGTCGGGTACGAGACCCGAGGGGGATCAACGGTGTACGACGATCAGGATCTGGCCAAGCGAACTGAAGAATTGGTCGAGGAGAACCGGGCGGTTCTCGACGACCAATTCGCGTTCCGGGGCGCCCAATACGACGCCGGACTTGCGATGGTTCACTTTCCCGAAGGGTTCGGCGGCCTCGGCGGCAACCGGGGTCAGCAGGCCGTCATCGACGGTGTACTCCGTTCGCACGGGGTGAAGTACGACGATCTCCGGATCAACCCGATCGGCATCGGCATGGGTGCACCGACGGTGCTTGCCTATGCGAGCGACGAATTGAAGGAGAAGCACCTTCGTCGGATCTTCACCGGCGAGGACATCTGGTGCCAGCTGTTCTCCGAACCCACCCACGGTTCCGATGTGGCCGGGATTCCGAGTCGGGCCATCAAGGACGGCGACGAGTGGATCGTCAACGGACAGAAGGTATGGACAACGCTGGCGCACCTCTCGAATTTCGGGATGCTGCTGACCCGGACCGATCCCGATGTCCCCAAGCACAAGGGTCTCAGCTACTTCATCCTCGACATGCATGCGCCCGGTGTCGATGTGCGCCCGCTCTACCAGATGACCGGCGAAGCGGAGTTCAACGAGGTCTTCCTCACCGATGTCCGCATCGATGATTCGCTGCGCCTCGGCGATGCTGGAGATGGTTGGCGCGTGGCGATCACCACGTTGATGAACGAGCGCGTTGCGCTCGCCGGCGGCCCGGCACCGCGCGGCTCCGGACCGATCGGTGATCTTGTCCGCATGTGGGAGATGCGACGCGACGAACTCGACCCGCTGACGCGCAAGATCTGGCGCGATCGGGTGACCGACATCTGGATCGACGCCGAGATCGTCCGACTCACCAACGCCCGTGCAAAGCAGTCGGCAGTTGGCGGTGCGCCCGGTCCTGAGGGGTCGGTGAGCAAACTGGCGTCGGCCGAACTGGCGAAACGCATCTACGAGGCGGTCATCGAACTGCAGGGTCCGAGCGGGATGCTGCACGAGCCCGGTTATCCGTTGACCCGCTCGTCGGAATCGATGGGCACGATGTCGGGACGATTCTTGCGCTCCCGCGCCAACACGATCGAAGGCGGCACCTCCGAGATCATGCGGAACATCCTTGGCGAACGGGTTCTCGGTCTTCCGGGAGATGTCCGGGTCGATACCAAGGTTCCCTGGAACGAAATCCCGAAGTAGCGCGATGGCCATCGTCGAGGTACTCGAGGTTGAACCGCACATTTCCATGATCCGCCTGAACCGGCCGGAGAGTCTCAACGCGATCACGTTCGAACTCGTGGCCGGATTGCACGATGCGCTGGATCAGGTCGCCAATGACAGCGGGTGCAAGGTCGTCATCCTGACGGGGGCGGGACGCGCCTTCTGTGCCGGGCTCGATCTGAAGGATTGGGGCACACCCCCCGAGCCGGGTACGCATCCGCACATGCATGGCGGAATGGACGCGCAGACCTTCATGTCGAATCTCACCGTGCACATGCGCGACACGCCGCAGGTGATCATCTCGGCCGTCAACGGCGCTGCGTTCGGCGGCGGACTTGCGCTCGCCTGTGCGGCGGACATCCGCGTCGCATCGGCATCGGCCAGGTTCTGCTCGGCATTCATCCGGACCGGACTCTCCGGAACCGACATCGGAATCACTTACTTGTTGCCGAGACTCATCGGCAATGCCCGGGCATTCGATCTGATCCCCACCGGGCGCGACATCGATGCAGCGGAAGCGTTCCAGATGGGGCTCGTCTCGAAGGTTGTGGCCGACGAGGAACTGGGTGAGCTGGCTCTCGGCTACGCCCGCACGATGGCCGGCTACACGCGCTCGGGGCTGCAGTCCACAAAGGAGGTTCTGTGGCACAACACCGAAGCGACGAACCTCACCAGTGCTCTCGCCCTCGAGATCCGCAATCAGAACCTGATGCAGCATGCTCCCGATGTGCGGGAGTTCATGGAGGGTTACCGGAATCGGATTGGCGGCACCCGGGACTGATCAGCGGATCGTGCCGAGGTGCACGACGTACCACTGGCCCCGCCACGAGATCATGGAGTTGAGCGGGATGGCCACCGCCCTGCCATCGACAGTGAAGTTCATCGTGGAGTTGAGCACTCGCCAGTAGGGGCCGACGTTGTACTCCTCGCCGGGCTTGACCCATGTTGCCGTGTTCGGAACGGTGACTCCCTGAAACACGGCGGACGCGGCGTCGGGACCGAGTTTCTTGTTGGCCGCGGACACATCCTCCCGGAAACTGGCGATGAGACGATTGTTCCAATCGGCGGCGGGATTCGTGTTCTTCTTGGTCTGTTTGTATGCCTCGACGGGGAAGAAGGTGGAGATGGCGGTCTGCGGCGAGTTGTTCCGGATGGCATCGGCCAGGACATTCATACGGGCGGTGAACGCAGGATCGTCGGCGGTCGGCTTCTGATCGGTCTGCGGCAAGGTGCCGGGGTCGACGGTGGTCGATGTGGTCGGCGGGGCGGTGGTGGCCGTCGTTTCAGTCGAATCGGGGGCCGAGGTGGTGCCCGAACCCTGCGATCCTCCGGAACCGCACGCGGCGAGCGTCCCGAGAGTGAGCAGTCCGATGATCGCCGTGCCGATGTGGCGACGTGATCGTGTGAGGCGGTTCGTGTTCATGTCGTATCGTTTCCCTGTTCGCAATTGCACCGGGGGAATCATGGATCAGAATTCGTCAACAGCGACGGCACTCGGCATGGATATCCGGCCGATGACCGGTTACACCGGGGCCGAGATCTTCGGAGTTGATCTCACCGCGCCGCTGGAACCGGCGGTGGTCGCCGAAATTCGTGCGGCGCTGCTCCAGTGGAAAGTGGTGTTCTTCCGCGACCAGTTCATCGACCGCGATCAGCACCTGGCCTTCGCCCGCTTGTTCGGTGAGACCATGCCGGGTCATCCGACGCTTCCTCCGTCGTTTCCGGATTATCCGGAGATCCTCCTTCTCGACAACAAACAGGGCACCGGCAACATCAAGGAAGAGAAGAGTGCAGGCGGGCCGCGGATCGAAAGTCGTTGGCACACCGACGTGAAGTTCGTTCAGGCGCCCCCGATGGCATCGATCCTCCGGGCCATCGTCGTCCCGCCCTATGGGGGAGACACCCAGTGGGCGAATCTTGCGATGGCCTACAAGTTCCTCTCGCCCGAGGTGCAGCAGTTCATCGACGGCCTTCATGCCGTCAATCACAACGCTCTTCCGATCGACCGCGGCGAGTTGCCCGGAGCACTGGCAAAGGCGTTCATGTCGAAGCCGATGCGGGCTGTGCATCCGGTCGTTCGAGTTCATCCGGAAACGGGTGAGAAGGTGATTTTCGTCGAACCGAATTTCACGAGTCACATCGTCGAACTCTCTCGCCGCGAAAGCAACCACATCCTCGCGATGTTGTGTGAGCACATCCAGCGACAGGAGTTCACGGTTCGCTTCCGCTGGGAGCCGGGAAGCATCGCGTTCTGGGACAATCGCGCTACAGCACACATCGTTCCGACCGACATCCCTCCGGGCATGCACCGTTGTCACGAACGGGTCACGCTTGCCGGCGACATCCCCGTGGATTCTGCCGGCAACGAGTCCTACGTCCTCGAGTCGGATTGATCCGTCAGCGAACGGCTTTGAACAACAGGTAGACGCCGAAACCGATTTCGATGACGAGTCCGATCTGCCGTTGATGGCGCGTCACCAATGCATGCAGCGAGCTGAAGGCCCGTTCTGCGGGGACGGGTGCGACGATTCTGAAAAGAAGAGGAATCGTCGCGGCGACCGAGGTGATGAGGATCGCAATGATGACGGCAACGGTCTTCTCGTCGAAGGCGACCCGGGAACTGCCGATCTCGCGCATTGCGGGCAGATAGAGCAGGATCGTCGAGAAGTTGACCAGCATCATGACGATGCCCAGCAGGTAGGCGCGGTGCAACGAGGGGTTGGTCTCGGGTTTCGGCTTCGTGTCGTCGGCGGGGTCGTCACGGTGAAGGCGGGTCCGCAGGATGGTCGTCAGGGCAAGTACCAGCAGCAGTATCCCGGCGAATCCGTCGATGTTTCGGGCGATTTCGGCATTTGCGGGATTCGACGATGTGTTGTGGCTGAAGGTGAGGCCGATGGCTGTGAGCCCTGCGAGAACGGTGAATACGCCGGCCGTGAAAGCCGCTCCACGGGCGACGGCTCGCTTTCCGCCCAGGATCACGAGGATCAGGGCGAGAACGGTGGGGCTGACAGCCGCGCCCAGCGAAAGCGGAATCACTTTCGAGAGAAGTTCACCCATGGGGGACGACGCTACCGGTCGGTGGGGAGGGGTTTGGGCTGCGATGCCGCCAACCCGGCGGGCGGTGCGGCGTTCCAACGCCATCGGGCTGCGCCGACAAGGATGACCATGAGCACCGCAGTCCCGGAGAAGACGGCACTCCTACCGAACGCGTCGTAGACGGCGGCACCGACAACCGCCGACAGGCCGGCGACAGCGAGACCGGTCGCTCCCAGCAATCCCTGGCCTGTTGCGATCTGGTCGGGCGGACTGGCCATGGCGACAGCGACCTGGTTGGCAGGCATCGTGTACGCATCGGCGACCGCATGGATTCCGGATACGACGATGAGGAGCCACAGGGGACCGATGCCGTAGATGAATGTGCAGGCGGCGGCCACGAGGATGCTCGAGGTCACGACCATGATCGGACCCCGGGACTGGGCGAGCGCACCACCCCTCGGAGCGAAGATGATCATGGGGATGGTGAAGATGCTGAGTGTGAGCCCGATGAGCCACGTCTCGGCGCCGAGGTCGCGCAGGAGTACCGACCAGAGCGCTTCGAACATCCCGAGCGTCAGATAGAACGCGATCGCCGCGAGAAGAGCCGACTGCACCGCAGGCAGACGCACGAGGTTGCGGATCGCGCGGTGACCGTCACCGGCGACACCGGTGTCGCCGAACGGGATGCGACCGACCAGCGCGAACGCAATCACATAGAGGATGGCGAGGACCACGAAGGGGGCCCGGAGTCCGAAAAGTTGTGCAAAGACCGCCGCGATGAGCGGGCCGAGAACGAAACCGGCGACGTCGAATGCCGTCTGCCGACCGAGGTTCGCTCCCACGTTGTCCGGGTCGCGGGCGATGACGAGGCGTCGCACCGCCGGTCCGACCATGCCTGATCCGAACCCGAGGAGAAGCCTCGCCCCGACCCACTGCCACAGGGGGTCGGCGAAGACCATGCAGACCATCCCGAGTGTGGCGATGGCGACCCCGAGGCGAACCATGCGGGCGGCATGGCCGCGATCGGCGAAGCGGGCCAGGAAGACCTGGCTGAGGAATCCGGTTGCGAATCCGGCAAATGCGATCAGTCCGACGTCGCTGTCGCTGAAACCGAAGCGGTCGCGGATGTCGGCGAGGAGGGTGAAGACACTGCCGTAGCCGAGAGACATGACCGCGGTGAGCAGGTACAGGAGGACAAGGGGCTTTCCGTTCCGCCCGGGCAACTCCGACGTCGACGATCCCGTATTCGTAGTCAACAGTTTCCACCCCGATAGCGACCGATCTGGAACGATACTGCGATCGAAGCATCTTCGGCATCCGATGGGTGTTCTTCAGCCTGTTTCGGTGCGAGGCTGGTTGGACGTGAACTATGACGAGTTGCTTCCTTTCGTCTACTCGTTGGCACTCGGTTTGCTGATCGGATTCGAGCGCGAGCGAAGCCATCCCGGTGGCAGGCGACTGATGGCCGGGTCGCGCACCTTCGCCCTTGTTGCCTTGGCGGGAACGCTTGCGGCGACGCTTGGGACCTGGGTGGTGGTCATGGGCGTGCCGGCCGTGGCGGGGCTGATGATCCTCGGATACCGCCGGACGAGTTCGGATGATCCGGGAACAACGACCGAGGTCGCCTTTCTCGTCGTGTACCTGCTTGGTGCACTGGCCGAAAGCCGGGCGCCGTTGGCGGTTGCCATCGCAGTCATCGTCACGGCTCTGCTCCTCGCCAAGACACAGATCCACTCCTTCGCCCGCGATGTGGTGACCGAAGTCGAGCTCGAGGACGCGGTCAAGTTCGCCGTCGTGGCATTCGTCGTGCTTCCTTTGTTGCCCGACACTGATCTCGGACCCTACGGAGTTCTCAACCCGCACCAGATCTGGCTGTTGGTCATCGCATTCACCGGCATTTCGTGGGCGGGTTATCTGGCGACACGGGTCCTCGGTGCCCGACGGGGTCTGCTTGTCGCCGGGCTGGCGGGCGGCTTCGTCTCGGCGACAGCGACGACCGCATCGATGGGCCGGGCGGCGCGGGAAGGGATGTCCGTCGGACAGACAGTGGCCGGTGCCCTCGTCGCCAACATCGCAACGTTCGTGCAGCTTGTGGCGATCCTCTGGGTAGCCAGTCCGGAGTTGGCTTGGCATGTCTGGCCCGCGAGTCTTGCCGGCGCCTCGCTCCTTGTTCTGCTCGCGCTCGTCGATCAGCATCGCAACGGCGCCGGGGACCGGGCCGAACTCCCGGCAGTCGAGGCCGGGGGCGACAATGAGTCCGGATCTCTGGAGCGTCCTGCCGGACGACCGTTCGCCCTCCGTTCGGCGATTGTTCTGGCGGTGGTCCTGACTGCCGCATTGCTTCTGGGCCGATGGGGTGCCGAGGTGTTCGGTGCCAAGGGAGCGGTGATCGCGTCGGGGGCGGCCGGAATCGCGGACGCCCATGCCGGGGCCCTCGCCGCGGCGGAGCTGTACAACCAGGAGGACCTGACCCTGGCCGCCGCGATGATCGCGGTCTCGTTCGCAATGGTGACCAACACGGCGACCAAACTCGTCGTTGGCGGTATCGCCGGTGGTCGGCGCTTCACCGTCCGGCTCGCGTTCGGTCTTGTTCCGGCGATGATCGTCTTCAGCTCGGGGCTTCTGGTGTCCGCCATGCTGCTTCGCTAGCGGATCTGCCATCAGTTCGTTGAACGACGGTAGATTCGGCCTCCTGATCACGGGAGCGCGCAATGACGGAATTTGCCATGGAAAACGAACTTCAGGTGGACATCTGGTCCGATGTTGTGTGTCCCTGGTGCGCTATCGGAAAAGCACATCTCGACCAAGCTCTGGAGTTGTTCGAGCACCGCGACCGGGTTTCGATCCTGTGGCACAGCTTCGAACTCGACCCGGAGGCACCTGCCGTCCGTTCGGGAAACTACGCGGAGATGATTGCGAAGAAGTACGGCTACGACGTGGTGCAGGCGCAGACGATGGTCGACCAGATGACCGAACGCGCTGCAGCGATCGGGCTCGACTTCCACTTCGAGATGGTGAAGCCGGGAAACACCTTCGACGCGCACCGGATGATCCATCTCGGCGCGGCCCGCGGCATCCAGACGGCAGTGAAGGAACGCATGCTCCGCGGGTACCTGTCCGAGGGTGAAGCCATCGGCCTTCCCGAGGTCGTCGAGAAGTTGGCGATTGAAGCAGGACTCGATGCCGACGAGGTTGCGCGGGTGCTGGCATCCGATGCGTTCGTCGACGATGTCCGGGCCGACGAAGCGTTGGCCCGTCAGTTGCAGATCACCGGCGTGCCGTTCTTCGTCATCGGCGGGCGCTACGCCGTCGGGGGAGCACAACCTGCCGATGTCCTGCTCGAGGTTCTTGAAAAAGCGTGGTCCGAGCGCGAACCCGCCCTCGACATGATTGCCGAGGGCGAGGTTTGCGGTCCCGAAGGTTGTGAGATCTGACCGATAACTCGGTCAGGTGCCGTGCTGAATCAGACGGTGCTGAATCAGACGGTGCGGGTCTCCGGAAGGCGGACGAGCGGGATGGTGCGCTCGGTGCGCTCCTGGTAGTTGCGATACCAGGCCCGGTCCTCGCAGAGGAGTTCCCAGATGCGATCGTGCTCGGGTCCGTCTTCGAGGATGTCGGGTACCGACCAGAACTCGCCGTCCTGAGTCTTGATGAGGACCTCGGGATTGGCGTCACGGTCGCGCAGATTGATGAACCACGACGGGTGGTTGGCATGACCTGCGAACGAAGCGACGACGACGCGGACGCCTTCAGGATCGCGCCAGAAGGGAAGGGCGATCTTGTGTTCGTTGCCGGACTTCCGGCCGATTGTGCGGATCATGACGTGATGCATGCCGGCCTGGATCCAGACGGCGTCATCGTTGCTCATCTCGAGGTACTCGACGTGCATCTTGGTGATGTTCGGGATCTCGTCGTGTGACGGGGTCTCCCATTCCTGCTCGACTTTTTGATCGGTTGCCATGACCGTTCCTCTTTCACGAAATGGATCCACTTGCGGATCACGAGAGTTTGCCAGATCCGTCCGTCGGATCCGGATGAAACCGGATGAATCCGGGTACCGCTACATCATCATCTCGCCACCGTTGACGTTGAGGTCGACTCCGGTGATGACGCTGGCCATGTCGGAGGCAAGGAATGCGACGGCATTGGCGCAATCGGCATCGTCCGGGATGATCCCGAGCGGGATGTCCTTCGTGATCTCCGCCATGACGGCTTCACGGGACTGGCCGGTGGAGACGGCGTACTCGACGTAGCTCTCGACGGGAGGTCCCCACATCCATCCCATGGAAGCGGTGTTCACCCTGATGCCGGAAGCACCGAGTTCCTTGGCGAGCATGCGGGCTGCAGCGGTGAGCGCGCCCTTCGAACTCGCGTAACCGGACTGGGTCGGCAGCGGCTTCTTCTGGATCATCGAGTTGATGAACACGATGGAGCCGCGACCGGCCTCGGCCATCTTCTCTGCGACTTGCTGCGTGAGTTGGAGGGTTCCGAACACGGTCACGTCGAATGCCTTGCGCCATTGGGCGAAGTCGGCCTTGTCGAACATGGTGAAGGGAGGCGGGATGTAGGCGCTGTTCACGAGACAGTCGACCCGACCGAACTCGGCGATCGTGGCATCGACGAGATGCTGGGTCTGGTCGGCGTCACCGATGTCGGTGGGGCACACAAGCGTGCGACGCTCGGGCCAGCGTTCGGCGATCGTGTCGGCGACTTCCTGCAGTTTCGATTCGGTGCGGGCAGCCAGGACGACATCGGCGCCTTCGCGTGCGAAGACATAGGCCAGTTCCTGTCCGAGTCCCGGACCGATTCCGGAAATGATCGCGACCTTGCCCTCGAGCAACATGTGTGTTTCCCCCTGGTTGTTGAGGGCCTCAGCCTGCCATGAATCGGCGGCCTCCAGATAGCCGGGAGAGCGGCCACGGTAGGGTCTCGACAGTTCTGTTCCCGGAGGGTGTGCTGCATGACGAAAACGCTGGTTGTGGGCGGGACGGGTCCCACGGGCATCCACATCGTGAATGGTCTCGTGGCCCGGGGTCACGATGTGGCGATCCTCCATCGGGGTACCCATGAGCGTCCTGAAACACCCGACGTGGTCGAACACATCCACGCCGATCCGTACGACGTCGACGATCTCGAACGGGTCTTCTCCGAGCGGCAGTTCGATCTCGTGGTTGCGATGTATGGCCGTCTCCGTCGGATCGCCGAGGTGACCGTGGGTCGGACGGAACGTTTCGTCTCTGTCGGTGGGGTTCCTGCCATCAGGGGCTGGATGAACCCGTGGCTCTTCACCCCCGAAGGTCTTCCCGTTCCGGTCGACGAGCGTGCTTCCGTGGTCGGCGAGGCGGCGGAGGACGAGAAGGGCTTCCGCGTGGCCCGCACCGAAGAGGCCGTGTTCGCCAGTCATCCGGATGCCGCTCATTTCCGTTATCCGTATGCGTATGGTCCGCTTCAGGTGGTTCCGCGCGAGTGGAGCATCGTGCGTCGCATCCTCGACGGTCGTCGGCGGATCATCGTGGCCGACGGCGGACTGACACTGCACCATCACGGATACACGGAGAATCTCGCTCACGCGGTTCTTTGCGGCATCGACAGCCCCGAGGCTTCCGCCGGTCAGGTCTTCAATTGTGGTGACGACGAAGTTCTCTCGATCCGTCAGGTGATCGAACTGGTGGCGGCGGAACTCGACCACGAGCTGGAAATCGTCTCGATGCCCGAGGAACTCGCGGTTCCGGCCCGTCCGTTGCTCGCCCAACCGTCGACAGCGCATCGCGTCCTCGACACGTCGCTGCTGCGCAGTCGCCTCGGTTACCGCGATCTCGTGCCGGCACGCGAGGCGGTCGGGCGGACCGCGAGATGGTTGGCAGAGAACCCGATCCTTCCCGGAGCCATGGAAGAGATCGTGCTCACCGATCCGTTCGATTACGACACCGAGGATCGACTGCTGAAGGCCTGGGATGTTGCTGTCGGTTCCATGCCCGACCTGGCATGGGAGAAGACGCCGGGTGTCGGGCTGGCCTACAGCGGGCCCGGCGGACGACCCCGCTCGAAGGCGACGTTCGAAGTTTAGAAACTCGGGAACTTCCGGCCGTTTCGCCCGACCCGACATCGAAGTCCGGAACTAGGGTCACCGCATGACTTTTCGTGTGGTGGTGTGGGGGACAGGAAATGTTGGACGACCGGCGATTCGCGCAGTCGACGCGCATCGCGATCTCGAACTGGTCGGGGTCGTCGTGTCGAACCCGGACAAGGTCGGCAAGGATGCCGGCCAACTTGCGAACATCGGTGATCTCGGCGTGCTGGCGACAGACGATGTCGAGATCGCGTTCGCCGATGATGTCGATGTCGTCGTTTACGCGGCCACGGCCGACACCCGACCGATGGAGGCGTACATGGACCTCGAGCGCCTGCTGCGTTCGGGTCGAAACGTCGTCTCCACGTCGTTCTATCCGCTGCTTCATCCCGCGAGTGCCCCGAAGGAACTGATGGGCATGATCCAACCGGCGTGTGACGCCGGTGCGTCGTCGGTGTTCGTGTCGGGCATCGATCCCGGCTGGGCGCTCGACATCCTCCCCGGATTGATCAGCGGCGTCGGCGCCGGGATAACCGAGATCCGGGTTCAGGAAGTCTTCAACTACGCGTTGTACGACCAGCCCGACGTCGTGCGCAACGTGATCGGTTTCGGCGGACCGATGGACCGGATACCGCAGATGCTCGAGGACATGTCGCTCATGATGGTGTGGGGTCCGATGGTGCGTGTGCTCGGCGACATCCTCGGCGTCGAGATCGAGGAGATCACGACATCGGTGGAGCGTCGCCCGCTCGAACGAACGATCGAGGTCGATGGAATGGGAACATTCGAAACGGGAACCCTCGGCGCGTTCCGCTTCGCCGTGACGGGTTTCGTGCAGGGCCATCCCCTGATCGTCATGGAACACATCACGCGCATCGACGACGATTGCGCCCCCGACTGGCAGCAGCCGGGTTCACCCGGTGGCGAACACCGCGTGGTCATGTCGGGTCATCCGAATCTCGCGGTGAGTGTGCACGGCACCGAACCGGGTGAACCGGGCGCGGCGGGTGGCGGCAACGCCTCCGCGGCGAACCGGATCGTCAACGCGATCCCGGCGGTATGTGCTGCCGCTCCGGGCGCGGTCAGTCCCGTCGATCTGCCCATCATCACGGGCGCCGCACAGTTGCGCCTCCGGTAGTCCCGGAAGCAGCGGTTCTCAACCTTTCGACGCAAGCCGATCGAGAATGGGCCGGTACGCGGCGAAGGGCTTGACGAGGAGACCTTCGACTTTGCCGTTGTCGTCCCAGCGGCGCAGGGTGACGGCGTCGGCCGCCCCGGGTTGTGCGATGAATCCTTCGCACTCGTCGGGGCTCATCGGTCCGCCCTGGACAGCGAGGCTGTGCCGGGATCCGGCCGAGAGCGTTCCGAGGTAGGCCGGTTCGGTGGCCACCAGAAAACGTTTGGCCTGCACATGAAGGGCGATCGGATCCGTGACCGTATGCGGAAGGACCCCGGCGAGCACGAGTACGGCACTGTCCTCGTGATGGAGATCGGATTCGAAATCCGCTCCTCCACCGGCCTGGAGTTCCACAAGATGACCGATGTCGTGCAAGAGGGCGGCAGCGACGAGTTCGGGCGCAGCGCCGGATGCATCGGCGAGAGCCGCACACTGGAGGGCATGCGCGAGTTGGCTGAGGTCCTCGTCGTAACGGTTGTCGCCCCACACATCGAAGAGTTCCTCGATGGCGGCGATCGATGTGAGGGTCACTCGATCATCACTCCCTGGAAGTCCCCGATGAGCGACACGCGGGAACCGGTGTCGCCTGCATCGGCGAACTCTGCGAGTTTCTGTTCGTAGTACCGCTCCCGGAGATCGCCCTCGCTGGCGGCGTTGTAGGTCGGGTAGATCGCCCGTCGGGATACGGGTGAGGTGTTCGCACCGCTCCGGTGCGGTGTGCGCGAGTGGAACCACAGTGCCTGACCGGCGAGGACCTCGACGGGGGCCCACTCGAAGGAGGCGACCAGTTCGTCGGTGATGCAGCCGGTCTCATCCATGTCGAGCACCTCCCGATGGGCGGCGGAGACGACCTCGAGGCAGCCGTTGCTGACGAGGGAGTCGTCGATGGCGATCATGCAGGAGACGTGGGTCTCGATGAATCGGTAGGCGGGTGCATCCTGATGGGGCGCGTAGCCACCGCCACCGGCCGCCTTGTAATTGATCTTCTCCTTGTAAAGGACAGCCGGTTCACCCAGAAGGGCGGAGGCGGTGTCGAGGAGAACGCCGGTGGTGAGGAACGAACCGAGAGCGTCGTGGAACGGGACGAAATTCTCGGTGCGACAGAGACGGGGTCCGTGCACGGTGGATTCCCGGTAATGGAGCCACTCGCCGTTGTCGTCCCAGAGTTCGATCTCGTCGATCCAGGACTGGAGCAGCGCCACCTGACTCCCCTCGAGCGGCTCGGTGAGAAGCCAACCGTTCACGTTGAAGTGTTCGATCGCCTCGGGGCCGACGGCGAAACTCGGGAGCTCTTCGGAGGTCACGTTTGGACGCTACCGCGTTGCGAACCGCGGGCCACGGGTGACAGGAACTGCCGTACGATCCGCAAATGCCTGTCGATCAGCCGCCGATGAACCTGCTCTTCATCACGTTGGACCAGTTCCGCGGCGATTGTCTGTCATCGGCCGGACATCCGATCGCCAGAACACCGAATCTCGACGATCTGGCGAGGTCGGGAGTGCGGTTCGCCCGCCATTACAGCCAGGCGGCGCCGTGCGGGCCCGGCCGTGCGTGTCTGTATACAGGCACGTATCAGATGAACAACCGGGTGGTGATGAACGGGTCACCGCTCGATGCCCGCTTCGACAACGTGGCGCTGGCCGCCGGCCGCGCCGGATACGACCCGGTGCTGTTCGGCTACACCGATCAGGCGATCGATCCGCGTGTGGTTTCGTCACCGGACGATCCCAGGCTGTTCACCTATGAGGGAGTGCTGCCGGGGTTCCGGGTCGAACTCGATCTCACTGCGGACCGCTCGGCGTGGGTCGATCACGTCCGGAGCGCAGGTTGGGAGATGCCCGACGATCCGGATGAGGGACTGGCCACCGAGTCGGACCGTCCGGCCGAGGTGGGTATCAGCGCTTTCCTCACGGATCGCTTTCTGGAATGGCTCCCCGGACAGTCGCAGCCGTGGTTCGCCCATCTCAGCCACCTTCGACCACACCCGCCGTTCGCGGCGGCCGGCACGTGGGCCGAAGCATTCGATCCGGCCGACATGACCATGCCGATCGCGGCCGCAGCCGAACTGCATCCACTGCACGAGTTCCTTGTCGGCAACCCGATCACGGGAGCACCGAAAGCCGAGGATGAACTGCGCACGATGCGCGCTCAGTACTTCGGGATGATCGGCGATGTCGATGAACAACTCGGCCGGGTGTGGGACGCGCTGCGTCGGAGCGGACAATGGGAGAACACGATCGTGGTGGTCACCGCCGATCATGGCGAGCAACTCGGTGATCACGGACTCCAACAGAAATTCGGTTGGTTCGAGCAGAGCTATCATATCCCGGCGATCATCCGCGATCCGCGGTTCCCGTCGGCACACGGTTCCGTCGTCGATCACTTCACCGAGAACGTCGACATGTTTCCGACGATCTGTGATGCACTCGATATCGAGATCCCGAAACAGTGTGACGGCATGCCGCTGACCGACTTCCTGCACGGCGACGCACCGGAATCCTGGCGCGATGGTGCGACATGGGAGTTCGATTGGCGTTTTTTCGGACCCGGCGGCGATGGCTCCGGTTGGCCGATGAACCGGGAGAGTGCGCAACGGCAGTTGACGGTGAGGCGCACGGAGCAGGCGGCCTACGTGCAGTTCGCCGACGGGGAGGCGATGTTGTTCGACCTTGCCGCCGACCCGGACTGGAAGACACGGAGTCGCGATCCCGAGTCACTGCTGCACCACGCTCAAGCGCTGTTGGCCTGGCGGGCGCAGAACGCCGATCGCACATTGACGGGTCGGCTACTGCATCCCTGATCGGGGTGCGGCAGCGATCGTCTCAATCGAGATAGCTGATGCCGGTGAGTTCCTCCGAGAGATTCCACAGGCGTACGGCGTCGGCTTCGTTGCGGGCGCGCTTTGTGGGCGTCTCGCGGACGGGTCGGCCCCAACTGAGAAGGCGGGGGCCGAAGTAGGCGTCGCCCGGCACTCCCGGTTCGGTCGCGGCCCGAAGGAAGGGGAGCGCGCCGGTGGCGGCCGATTGCGTATAGAGCTTGCCCAGCGGCGTCACGAGCTTGTTGAGGATGCTGCTGCCTTCGTTGCCGAGATCGGTGTGGCTCGCGCCGGGATGGGCGGCGACAGCGATGGTGGATGCCCCAGTGCGGGCGAGCCTGCGCTGGAGTTCGGCGGTGAAGAGAAGGTTCGCCAGCTTGCTCTGGAAGTAGGCCCCCCAGCGGCTGTACTTGTGATTCTCGGAGTTGAGATCACCGAAGTGCATCTTGCCGGGACGATGGCCCATGCTCGACATCGACACGACGCGCGAATCAGGTGTGGCAAGAAGCGTCGGGAGCAGTTGGCCGGTCAACGCGAAGTGGCCGAGGTGGTTCACTCCCAGCTGCATCTCGAATCCGTCATCGGTGCGCGACTCGTCGAGTGCCATGAGACCTGCGTTGTTCGCCAGAATGTCTATTCGGTCGAGCGACGAATTGAGTCCCTCGGCGAACGCTGCGATCGATGCGAGGTTGGCGAGATCGAGTGACCCGGTCTCGACGCTGCCGCGCGGATTGCCGGCCCGGACGAGTTCGGCAGCCGCTTCGGCCTTCGACTGGTTTCGGCACGCCATGATCACGCGGGCGCCAGCACCGGCGAGACCTTTGGTGATCTCGAGGCCGAGCCCGGCGTTGGCTCCCGTGACGACGGCGACTTTGCCGTCGAGATCGGGGATGTCGGCAAGAGTCCAGTTGTCGCTCATGAGGTCGACGCTACAAAGTCGCGCAGGATCCGGGCCAGCTCGACGGGCTGGTCGCCCTGGATGCTGTGGCCCGCCTCCATGACGTGGATCACGCTGGCATCGGGGTTGCGGCGGCGCAGTTCGGCTTCGTCGGCATCGTCGACAACCGACTGCGGAAGCATTCCCCGGATCAGGATGAGCGGAACATCGATCGAACCGACGACATCCCAGAGGGGGGCGAAGTCGGGACGCTCGGCACCGTCACCGAGACGTCGGTAGCGCCAGACCCACGAACCGTCGTCGAGTTGCTCGGCGTTGTGGAGAATGCCGCGCCGAAGGGAGGCCTCGGTGCGGGTCGGATTGAACTCGATGGTTCGGGCGAGCAACTCGTCGAAATTCGGGAACGATTCGGGGCCGTTGACGAAGCTGGCGATCGCCTGCGACTTGGGACCGTCGACCCCGGGGGTGATGTCGACGAGCGCCAACCGGCGGACAAGTTCCGGAGCGCACCCTGCGAGAGCGATTGCGGTGACACCACCGAGAGACATGCCGACAACGAGCTCCGCGTTCGGCGCGAGTTCCCGAATCGCATGGGCGATATCGGCAGCGTTGGTTCCGACATCGGTGCTTGCGTTCTTTGCCGCGTCGGAATGACCGTGACCCGGGAGGTCGATCGCCACCAGGGGTCGACCGAGAGCGAGGGCCACCGTGTCCCACGTATGGGCGTTCTGCGCGCCGCCATGGAGAAAGACGATCTCGGGATCGCCGTCACCCCACACGAGTGCGCTCAGCGATCGGCCCGGCTCGATTTCGACGGATTCCCGCCGAACGGTCGGAGGTCCGCTCCAGGGAATGTCGAACTCTTCCGCGTTCTCGTGGAAGTAGGAGAACTCGTCGTAGGGGACACGTTCGGACTCGGTCATGTACTCACTCTCTCGGCAGGGACGATCTCAGCGGGGACGACGTCGATTGCGCGATCGGAGCGACGAAGGATCGGCGCTCGGATCGACTTCGACAACATCCTCGCCGGGCAGGACGACTTCGTCGATGGCGTCGAGAAGATCGGCATCGAGACGAAGATCGGCGCAGGCGAGGAGATCGTCGAGTTGGTCCATCGTCCGTGGCCCGATGATGACCGAGGTGACATGCGGATGTTCCATCGCCCATGCAGTCGCCATGTGGGCGAGGGGGAGTCCGGCGTTGTCGGCGAGTGCCTGCAGTTCGATGACGGCCTTCAGGCGGGCGAGGTTCTGTTCCGATCCGATCTCGCCGCCCCAACGTTTGGTCATCATTGCGAGTCGCGAATCTTCGGGAACATCGGCGATCGACTTGAAGCGGCCGGACAGCCAACTGCCGCCGAGCGGGCTGTAGGTGATGACGCCCGTCCCGTTGCGATCACAGGTCGGGAGCACGGAGCGTTCGATGCGGCGCTTCAACATCGAATAGTGCGCCTGTTCACAACGAAATTTCGCAAAGCCCATACGTTCGGCCAACCACCTGGCTTCGACAATTCGTTCCGCCGGCCATGCGGAGTGACCGGGGTAGATCACCTTTCCGGATGCAACAAGATCGGTGAGGGCCCCCATGGAATCCTCGAGCGCACACGACTCGTCGAAACGGTGCAACTGGTAGAGGTCGATGCGATCGGTGTCGAGTCGACGGAGACTTCCCTCGATTGCCTGGGCGATCCAGCGTCGGGAGTTGCCCTTCTGGTTCCGGTCCGGCCCCATCGGGTGGTACACCTTCGTCGCGAGAACGGTGTTGTCGCGCCGACCCTTGAGTGCCTTGCCGACGATCTCCTCGCTCTCGCCGCCGGAGTAGGCGTCGGCGCTGTCGACGAAGTTGATGCCTGCATCGAGAGCCTTGTGAATGATGCGGATGCATTCGGCGTGGTCGGTGTTTCCCATCTGGCCAAACATCATCGTTCCGAGGCAGTAACGGCTCACCGAAACGCCGGTGGTTCCGAGTGTCTGATACTTCATGATTCCCCCTGCTGCTTTCCGCCGGTCCAGGCTTGTCGGACGGGACCGTCGGGATCGAGTTCCACGCGCACCTCGCGGTCGAAGACGACCGTTGCCCGCTTGTCCGAATCGTAGGTCGGCCAGTCGAGTCCGGTGATCTTCGGTTTGCCGTTTCGTGCGAACGAAGCCCATGCCCTCGAGACGGTCGAGGCAAGAGTCATGGCCTGCTCGGGATCGGAGACGAAGGTGTCCCATCCGCCGACATCGATGTTCGTGAAAGGAAAGGGGATGTCGACCCCATGAGGTGCACCGAGTCCCGCGGCGGCTGCCGGCCAGTCGAAGCGGTACATCCAGGTCGGCGCATGTCTTGCGTGGGCTTCGGCGATGCGAAGGGCGGGGAGCCACATGGCCATGTCCGTCGTCACCCGACCCCAGACTGCAGGTGGTGCGATGGTGCCGGTGCGTTCATAGGCGGCGGTGACAGCCTCCGCGTCGGTTCCGATGGCGGCAAGACGTTGGGCGAGACCGGCATCGTCGAGGTCCGCGGCGGCCGGGTCGAACATCGCGAAAAGCGACATTTCGTTCCGGGTCGTTCCGATGACGAGCGGCACGGGATTGAAACCGGTGTCGGCTGCGTGCTGCCACGAGTGGGGGAGGATCTCGCCGTCGAGACACGGATGGAAGGGCATCGTTCCCACCGACGCGAAGAGTTGGCCGCCGGCCTGTCCTTGTGCCGCGAGGACCTGCTCGGGTGTGAGCGCGCGCAATGCGTCGATGTCGGAGGCGTCGACGCCGGCGCACGCGGCAAACGTCCCGGTGACGATCGATGCCTTCTCTCGGGTGAGCAGGAGGTCGGTTGCGCCGCTCTGGACAATCGCCTGGTGGAACAGCCCGCGGGCATCGGGCATGGCGAGGAGTGAAAGGACGCTTCCCCCGCCGGCCGATTCACCGAAGATCGTGACGTTGCGCGGATCGCCACCGAATGAAGCGATGTTGTCGCGCACCCATGCGAGTGCAGCGACCTGATCGAGGAGGCCCACGTTCGCAGTGGTCGACGGATCGTCGATCACGAGGAAACCGAGTGCTCCGAGGCGATAGTTGAACGTGACCACGACGGTGTCGGTTGCGGCGGCGAGGCGGGAGCCGTCATAGACGGAGAGGGAACCGGCCCCCAGCGAAAAGGCGCCTCCGTGGACCCAGACGAGTACAGGCCGGGAAGCGGAGTCCGCGGCTGGAGTCCAGATGTTCAGGTTCAGGCAGTCGTCACCCTGATCGTCACTGCCCATCCCGGGTACGAGTCCGTCGAGAGGGCCACCGGTCGACTGCCACGCTGCGACCCCGAATTTCGAGGCGTCACGAACATCGGTCCAGCGCTCGGGCGGAACCGGAGGTGACCATCGCAAGGGGCCCACGGGCGGCGCAGCGAAGGGAATGCCCCGGAATGCGGAGCAACCCGGACTGCGGACTCCCTGTACGGGTCCGGATCGGGTGTCGACGAGGAGAGGATCGGAAGTCATTGGGGGAAGGCAACCACACCACGGTGGTTCGTGCATCGGATTCGGGCGTATCGTTTGCACGTACGCAGGAAACGGACCGCCGGGGGGCAGATGACCGTTGACGCAGATTCTCTTCATGGTTCCGGGAAGACCTCTGCCCGAGCGCGTGCTGTTGGCGACGCGCCGGTCGGCATGGTTGCGGCGCAGGTCCCCGAGGGGCTGACACTCTCGGAAGGTGGTGCCGCGGTGTGGTCGCCGTCGATCACTCCTTCGATCGGGGTCGATCTCGACGAACGGCAGGCATTGGCCTGTGCGTTCCGCATCTTGGCCCGCGACGGTTTTTCCGAGAACATCGCCGGCCACATCACGTGGGCAACCGATGACAACGAGTCGATGCTCGTGAATCCGTGGGGTCTGTGGTGGGAGGAGATGAAGAGTTCCGACATCTGTCGCGTCGATCCCGATGGCAAGGTGCTCGAGGGCAAGTGGGACGTGACCCCGGCGGTCCACATCCACACGGAACTGCACCGTCGCCGCCCGTCGGCGCGCGTCGTTGTCCACAACCATCCCTATTACGCGACGGTTCTCGCCGCGATGGGGGTGCTTCCGGAGTTCCTGCACCAGACATCTGCCATGTTCGATGGTGAACTCGGATTCGTCAGCGAATACGGCGGCGAGATCGATTCCGCCGAACTCGGCTCCGACTTGGCCGAGCGGATCGGTGACGCATCGGTCGTGTTCCTCGCCAACCATGGCGTGATTGTCACGGCAGCGACGATCGAGGAAGCGACGTACAAATCTGCATCGCTCGATCGCCAGTGCCGATTGATGTTCGATGTGCTGGTCGCCGGCGGGAAGGCAACCACCGTTCCGCCGGTCGTGCGACCGGCGATGAAAGCCTCGCTCCTCGAGCGCGGCACCGAAGTCTTCTGGGCCGGTGCAGTGCGCCGGACTGTCCGCGAACACCCCGACGTTCTGGAGTAACGATGTCGATCAGCCTTGATGACCTTGCCGCGAATTCGAATTTCACCACCGGTGGGAAATCGAAGACCGGTGAGGTGACCTTCCTTCCCGAACCCGAGCGGCGCAAGCGGCACTACACGCTCATCTCGGCCGATGATCACATCGTGGAACCGCCCGACACGTTCGAGGGGCGAGTGCCGGCGGCATTGGCCGACCGGGCCCCCAAGATCGTCGAGAAGTCCGACGGCAGCGAGGTCTGGGTCTACGACGGACAGGAGTTCCCGAATGTGGGCTTCAACGCAGTTGTCGGTCGCCCGGTTTCCGAATACTCCTTCGAGCCGGCCCGTTTCGACGAGATGCGGAGAGGCGCCTGGGACATCGACGCCCGCGTTGCCGACATGGATCTCAACGGCGTCTATGCATCGGTGAACTTTCCGTCGTTCCTTCCGGGCTTCTGCGGGCAGCGACTCCAACTCACCACCAACGACACCGACCTTTCCCTCGCGACGGTCAGGGCGTGGAACGACTGGCACATCGAGTCGTGGGCGGGAACCCATCCGGGTCGGATCATCCCGTGTCAGATCCCGTGGCTGCTCGATCCGGTGCTCGGGGCGGAGGAGATTCGTCGCAACGCCGAGCG
>CAEZUP010000027.1_pt1 | contig 22249 bp, 17 predicted proteins | sample 7264511 | NCBI WGS metagenome assembly CAEZUP01 (sample SAMEA6813833, study PRJEB35770) | uncultured Microthrixaceae bacterium | biome: Freshwater; feature: Freshwater reservoir; material: water | place: Czech Republic | collected 2016-04-20 | depth 0.5m m
CAGACTGGGAAAATGACCTCGACACTCGTCCTGCTCCGCCACGGCCAGAGCACCTGGAACCTCGAAAACCTCTTCACCGGCTGGTACGACGCGGATCTCACCGACCAGGGCCGGGCCGAGGCCTCGGCCGCCGGAACCGCCCTCGCCGATGCCGGCGTGGCCCCCGATCTGCTGCACACCTCATGTCAGACCCGGGCGATCCGGACCGCCAACCTCGCCCTCGACCGGATGGGCCGTCTCTGGGTTCCCGTCCGCCGCTCGTGGCGCCTCAACGAGCGCCATTACGGGGCTCTCCAGGGGATGGACAAGAAGCAGACCACCGAGAAGTACGGCAAGGACCAGGTCTTCGAATGGCGACGCAGCTACGACATTCCGCCGCCCGCCCTCGATCTCGACGACGAGCGTCATCCCCGATTCGATCCCCGTTACGCCCACCTGCCGGTCGACATCCTGCCGGCCGCCGAATGCCTGGCCGACGTGGTCGATCGCATGCTCCCCTACTGGTTCGACTCGATCATTCCCGATCTCCAGGCCGGCAACACCGTGCTCGTGGTGGCCCACGGGAACAGCCTCCGGGCCCTCATCAAGCACCTCGACGGCATCTCGGATGCCGACATCGCCGACGTCAACCTGCCGACCGGTGTGCCCATCCGCTACGAACTCGGCGCCGACATGCGCCCGGCGGCGGCGATGGCCCTCACCGACCGCTATCTCGGTGACGCCGAAGCGGCAAAGGCAGCCGCCGAGGCCGTCGCCCGCCAGGCCGGCTGAATCGGCGGTACCGGCCGGTCAGGCCGAGGCCACTTCGCGGTCTTCGAGTCCGAATTCGAGCAGATAGCCACGCGAGCGCACGGTCTTGATCGAAAGACCGAGCTGGGCGATCCGGCGGCGCAGACGAAGCACGTGAACATCGAGCGCATTGCGGCCCGGTGCACCCTTGGGCCAACCCGAGCGTGCCAGTTGATCCCGGCTGACCACCGCACCGAACCGGTCGAGAAGCACCGCCATCAATCTCGCTTCCACCGGCGGGAGCGACACCCATTCCGTCCCGGAGCGAAGCACCCCATCGGGATCGAGGGCCGGCCGCACCGGTGCATGCACCTGAACCCGGCCGAGAACCGAACGGCAGCGAGCGTCGATATCGGCCTGACTGGCCGGCATCCGCACCCATTCCTCGAGGCAGTCGGTCACGACAGGCGCCGGCTGATCCTCGTCGACAAGAAGGACCCGGCCTGCCCCGGCGAGGGCCAGTTCCTGACGACGCTCCTGTTCAAGGGGCCAACGAAGCAGTGCGATATCCACGAACCGGGACCATAGGGGAACGCTGTTTCCCGACTGTTTCGAGGATGTGAAGAGATTTCCGGAGGGAATTCCCGGTCCCCCCGACTTGATTCCGGAAGATCCCGAGCGCATCGTCTCGGACTTACCTATGCTTCGGACATGGCACGTGACGCATGGCTGAATCATCTCGCTCAGGTCCCGCTCTTCGCCGAGTGCGACAAGAAGCAACTCCAGCAAGTGGCGGCCGCCACCATCGAAGTGAACATCGACGCGGGCAAGGTTCTCGTCCGTGAAGGCGATCCCGGCCACGAGTGCTTCGTCATCCTCGACGGCACCGCCTCGGTGGTCCGCAAGGGCGAGAACATCGCCACCCTCGGCGCCGGCGATGTCGTCGGCGAGCTCGCCCCCCTCACCGGCGGCAACCGCACTGCGACGGTCACGGCCGAGTCCGCCATGGACGTCCTCGTCATCGGACAGCGCGAATTCGCCGGTCTGCTCGACGAAGTGCCCGGTCTGGCCGTGCGGGTTCTCCAGAATCTGGCGCATCGCATGATCGAGCTCGAGGAACTGGCTTTCAAGTAAGCCTCCCCCCGAAAACCGGCCGTTCCCGAGAACGCCCGAGTGAGGGTCCGCGCCTTGTGACGCGAGTAGCTTTGCCAACGCTATGGATCGCAAGAAAATCAAGGCCCCACACATCGTCCTGACCATCGGAATCGCTTTCGCGATCGTGACCGCCCTTTCGGGTGTCGCCGCGACGGTTTTCCAACAGCACGACGAGTCACCGACCACCCGCGAAGTCTTCGGCGGCATACCGAGTTCGCTCATGATCGCGTTCTACGTGCTCATCCCGGTGCTGCTCGTCTACGGCGCAGTGCTCTTCTCGCAGCGGGTCAAGAACTGGTCGCGGGGCAAGCCCGACAACCGAGCCACGACCACGAAGAACGTGAAGCGTCGTCTCGGTGACTTCCGCGCCGGTGTGTACATGCAGACGCTGATGCGCGATCCCGCCGCCGGCATCATGCACTCGCTCATCTACTTCTCCTTCATCGTGCTGCTCGCCGTCACGACGATCCTCGAGATCAACCATCAGATCCCCGAGAGCTGGAAGTTCCTCAACGGCAACGTGTACATGGCGTATTCGTTCGTCGGTGATTTCGCAGGCCTGTGTCTGTTCATCGGCGTGATGTGGGCGATCATCCGGCGCTACGTGCAGCGCCCCTATCGCATCCGTGCGAAATCGAAGCCCGAACATGCCGTGATCCTCGGCGTGTTCCTCGCCATCACCGTCACCGGCTTCGGAACCGAAGTGTGGCGCATCGCCGAAACCGGCATGCCGTACTTCGAGAAATGGTCGTTCGTGAGCTGGCCGATCGCCAATCTCATCAAGGACAACTCGAATCTCGCCGGGGGACATCAGGTGTGGTGGATCCTCCACATCCTGAGCTTCGTCGGATTCCTCGTCATCCTCCCGGTCACGATGCTCCGCCACATGTTCACCTCACCGCTGAACATGTACCTGCGCGACCGCGAGCGTCCCAAGGGCGCAATGAAGCCCATGCCCAACCTGATGGAGACCGAACTCGAGAGCTTCGGCGCATCGACCATCGAGGACTTCACCTGGAAGCAGCTTCTCGATCTCGACTCCTGCACGATGTGCGGCCGTTGCACCTCGGTCTGCCCCGCAAACGCGACAGGCAAGTCCCTCGACCCGCGCGAGATCGTCCTGAAGTCCGGCGAAGTGATGGCCGCCACCGGTTCGCCGGTCGTGTCGCCTCCGATCGGTGTCGACGCCGACATCACCGTCAGCGCCAACCTCCTCTTCGAGCGAATCACGCCGGAAGAGATCTGGGCCTGCACCTCGTGCAAGGCCTGCGACGAGAACTGCCCCGTCAACATCGAGATCCTCGACAAGATCCTCGACATGCGCCGGTACCTCTCGCTCATGGAATCCAACTTCCCGACCGAACTCGGCAACGCCTACCGGTCGATGGAGAACTCGGGTAATCCCTGGGGCATGAGCCAGGCCGAACGCGCCGATTGGGCCAACGACATCGAGGGCATCGAGATCCTCGACGGAACCAGCCCCCTCGAAGCCGATTACCTCTACTGGGTCGGTTGCGCCGGTTCGTTCGACGACAAGAACAAGAAGGTCACCCAGGCGATGTCACAGCTGCTCAAGCGGGCAGATGTCTCCTTCGCCATCCTCGGCCCGTCCGAGATGTGCACCGGTGATCCGGCCCGCCGTTCCGGCAACGAGTACATCTTCCAGATGCTCGCCATGCAGAACGTCGAGACCCTCAACGGCATGGGCGTGAAGAAGATCATCACGCAGTGCCCGCATTGCTTCAACACCCTGGCCAACGAGTACCCGCAGCTCGGCGGCAACTACGAGGTCGTGCATCACAGCCAGTTCCTCGAATGGCTCATCGATCAGGGCAAGCTCGATCTCTCCAACGCCCGCCTCGAGGAGCGCGTCGTGTACCACGACTCCTGCTACCTCGGTCGTCACAACGACGTCTACATGGCACCGCGCAACGTCATCGCCTCGCTCGGCGGTATCGAAGTGGTCGAAGCCGGCCGCAACGGAACCAAGGGCATGTGCTGTGGCGCCGGCGGCGCACGCATGTGGATGGAAGAGAGCACCGGCAAGCAGATCAACGTCGAGCGCTCGCAGGAGCTGCTCGCCACCGGCGCCACCAAGATCGCCGTTGCCTGCCCGTTCTGCTACATCATGATCGACGATGGCGTGAAGGGCGAAGGGGTCGGCGAGGACGAAGTCAAGGTCGCCGACATCTCGATGCATCTTCTCGAAGCCATCGAGCGCGGAGAGAAGGGCGCCGAAGTCAGCGTCTCGATCCCCGGTCTCGGGAACTGAGCTTCGGCTTCACCCGCCACCGATACGGAACTGACAACGCCCGGCCGCATCGGCCGGGCGTTCGTCGTTGTGATCACATGCCGAGCGGGTCGCTCAGGAGAAATTCTCCCAGTAACGACTGGGGCGGGGTCCGACCTGACCCTGATACTTCGAACCGACTGCGCTCGACCCGTAGGGGTTGTCGGCCGGCGTCGTCATGCGGATGAACGAGATCTGCCCGATCTTCATGCCCGGGTAGAGCGTGATCGGCAGCGATGCGACGTTGGACAGTTCGAGCGTGAGCTGGCCGTCCCAACCGGCGTCGACGAATCCGGCGGTTGAATGGATGAGCAGACCGAGTCGGCCGAGGCTCGACTTTCCTTCGAGCCGGGCCACGAGATCGGCCGGAAGGGCCACGCGCTCGCTGGTCGACCCGAGGACGAATTCGCCCGGGTGGAGCATGAAGGTGTCGTCCTGCCCGATCTCGACAAGTTCGGTCAGATCTTCGAGGTTCTGCTTCACGTCGATGTGGCCCATCGTGTGATTGCGGAAGACGCGGAAGAAGCGGTCGATATGGAGATCGACCGACGAGGGCTGGATGCACGACTCGTCGAGCGGTTCGATGATGATGCGCCCGGCGGCGAGCTCTTCACGGATTGTTCGGTCAGAGAGGATCACGGTTCCGCAGGCTAGCCGTCGTCCGGAGGAACGTCAGTCGATCACGTGATCGGCGGCGTGCTCGTCGACGAACTCGAGATCCTGGAGTTCGACATCGGCGGCACGGGCCCGGGCCGGGAGATAGGCGAGAACGACGAACACCCCGAGGCCCGTTGCGAGTGCGGCGACGATGACGCCCCGGTGCACGGCACTCACGAAGGCGTCGTTGGCGACGGAACTGATCTGATCGGCAAGCGAGTCGAGACCGTTGGAGCGGAGGCCGGGAACGATTCCGTTCTGGACCGCACCGATGCTGTTCTTCGCCGCCGCGACCTGGGGACCGGTGAACTGCACGGCGGAATCGGTGAGTCCGGAGAGGAATTCCCCGATCTTGTTGCCGTAGGTCGTGGCCAGAACCGAGCCGATGACGGCCACACCGAGTGCGCCGCCCACCTGACGGGTCGTGTCGTTCACCGCCGAACCGACACCGGCCTTGAACAGGGGCAACGATCCCATGACCGATTCGGTGGCCGGAGCCATGGTGAGACCCATGCCTGCGGACATGAGCATGAGGCGCCAGAAGATGTTGAGGTACGGCGTGTCGGCCTGGAGGCCGGTCATTGAAAGGAGGCCCACGGTGACGAGCCCGAGTCCGACGGCAACGGTGATCTTCGTCCCGACCCGGTCGGCGATCCGGGCGCTGAGCGGCGCCGTGACCATCATCGCGGCAGCGAAAGGCAGCATCCGGACGCCGGTTTCGAGCGGGCTGTACCCGAGCACGAACTGGAAGTACTGGGTGAGGAGGAACAGCGACCCGAACATCGCGAAGAACACGAGCGTGATCGCCCCGGCGGCCGCGGAGAAGCGCGGCTTGCTGAAGAACGAAACGTCGAGCATCGGATGGTCGGTGGTCTTCTCCCACCAGGCGAAGGCCACCAGAAGGGCAATGCCGATTGCACCGGGAACGAGCGTGTGGGCACTTCCCCAACCCTTGCCCGGCGCTTCGATGATGGCGAAAAGCAGGACGGCGAGGCCGACGATCGAGAGTCCGGCGCCGATCGGATCGAGCCGCGGTGCCGTCGGATCCTTGGAGGTCGGGATCAGAAAGAATCCGGCGAGAACGCCGATGATCACGATCGGGATGTTGACCAGGAAGACCGAGCCCCAATAGAAGTGCTCGACCAGGAAACCCCCGGTCAACGGGCCCAGGGCGCCGCCGAGACCGGCGACGCCGGCCCAGGCGCCGATGGCCTTGGCCCGCTCCTCCGGTGGAAACACGTTGGTGATGATCGACAACGTGGCCGGCATGATGAGCGCGCCACCGATGCCCATGAATGCCCGGGTGCCGATGAGTTGACCCGATGTCATGGCCATGGCGGAAGCGATCGAGCCGATGCCGAAGAGGGCGAAGCCAACCTGAAGGGCGCCGCGGCGACCGAATCGGTCACCGAGGCTTCCCGCCGTCAACAGCAGGCCGGCGAACACGAGTGTGTACGAGTCGACGATCCACTGGAGATCGCTCGACGACGCATCGAGGTCCTTCTGGATCGTGGGCAGCGCCACGTTGAGGATCGAGTTGTCGAGAACAATCACCAGCAACCCGAAACAGAGGATCGTGAGGATCCACCATCGTCGGGCATAGGCCTTGTCCTGAATCCGCTGGGCACGCGTCAACATCGGGCTTCCTCTCGGAGGCGATTCATCGGCCTCGGCAAAACAACGCCGAAAATGGCGCCGACCGGACCTTAGGACGATTCGTCCGGCACCCACACGAAGCGGGGCGAGCGCCGCTCGCCGAATGCCGCGACCCCTTCGGCCATGTCGGGGTTGTCGGCCAGCACCGGGGCCCACCGCTCGATCGTCGCGGCCGAGACGGCGCCGCTTGACGCCACCTCGTTGATCATTTCCTTGGCGATGGTCTGTGACAGCAGGGATCGCTCGGTGGCGAGGAGCAGCGCGAACGTCTCCAGTCGCTCGATGGCGGCGTCCGGTTCGGCGACCTCGTCGATCAGCCCGATCCGTAGCGCCCGATCGACATCGATGAGTTCGGCCGAGAACAGAAGGTGCTTTGCCGCCGACGGACCGATGAGCCGAACGGCGCGCTCGAGTGCGAACGACGGGTAGGCGATCCCCAGACGGGCCGGAGTGATGCCGAACCGGGCGGTGGTGTCGGCGAAGCGCAGGTCACAGGCCCCGGCGATCTGCACACCCCCGCCGACACACGACCCCGTGATGTGGGCAATGGTCGGTCGCGGGAATGCGGCCAGCGCCTCTTCCGCTTCGCGATTGCGCAACTGGTAGTCGGCGCTCATTCCGTCGGCGAAACCGCTGATGTCGGCACCGGCGCAGAAATGTCCTCCGGACCCGCGGACGACCAGCACCCGCACCGTGCGATCCCGGGCCAGTCGTTCACAGGCATCCGCCAACGCCGACCACATCTCGTAGGTCATGGCATTGCGCTTGTCGGGGCGGTTGAGCCAGATCGTCGCGACCGCATCGGCGCGGGTCACGACAACCGGCTCGTCCCCAAGTTGTTCAGTCATCGAGTCCTGCCTCCCGGAGGATCCGATCGATCTCAGTTGGCGAGATCGGGGCCGGAAGCAGGCATGCCCGGCATGTCCTTCATGTACGACTTCTCCTCGACGCGCTTGGCGATGCGCCATCCGTCGGCGGTGCGCACGAGATCGTCGATGTACCAGAGACCACAGGTGAACACGACGGTCTCGTCACCCATCGGCATGACCATCGGGTTGTGGCAGATCGTCTTGGCGTGGGCCGTGTCGCCAGTGACCGTGACCTGGCTCGTGGCGATCATGTGCTGGAAGGACGAGAACATCGGCATCGCTTCCTTCAGGTAGGCGATGGTGTCGGTGACGCCTCCGACGCTGCCGCCGAAGACCGAGTAATCGATCACGGCGTCAGGCGTGAAGACGTTGACGAAATCGTCGAAGTTGCGCGAGTCGACGGCGTAGCAATAGCGGACGAGCAGATCCTGGATCTCCATACGGTCGGAGATCTCTTCGAGTGTCATGGTCATGTGGGCCCCCTTGGTTGAATCGTCTGAATCTACGGCAACGGCCGACCCCGCGGTCCCGTCCGGAGTCGGCGGGCGCTGGCTGGCTGAGGGAAGCCTTGCCAATAGTAGATTTATCAGATGATTGATCCTTCCCCCTCGACAGACCGAAGCCCGGCCCGCAAGGCCCTCCACATCGGCTCCGGTGCGCTGCTTCTCGGTGTCGGCCCGGCCCTCGCCCTCATGGCCGCTTCCCCGGCCAGCGCCGCAACCATCACCGTGTCGAACACCACCGACAGCGATCCCGGTTCGCTGCGAGCTGCGATCGTCGCGGCGCAACCCGGCGACACGATCGATCTGAGCGGTGTGACCGGAACGATCACGCTCCTGTCCTCGCTTGCGGTTGACAAGAATGTCACCATCACCGGCCCCGGATCCGAAAATCTCACAATCACGAGAACCGGTAGCGGCGGACTCTTCTATCTCCAGGACTACGGAAGTGTCAGTCAGACCACCACCATCAGCGGGATGACGCTTTCCGGCCTGAGCCAAGGGCGAGCCATCCACTGCGAGTCCCAGCCGTTCCTCGATATCAAACTCGACGACGTCGCCCTCACTGGCAACACCTTCAGCGCCAATGGTGCCGGCCTCAGCGCCGACAGTTGCGGATCGATCGAAATCATCGACAGCGAATTCTCGAACAACACCAGCATGTACAGCGGCGGTGGCGCGTACATCAAGACGTCCGGCAACGAAGTGCATACCGTCACCATCACCGGTTCGACGTTCGACAACAACACCTCCGTCACGAAAAGTTCCAATTACTACTACTCCGCTGGTGGTGGCCTCTGGGCCAGCACCGACACCATCGACATCACCGATTCCTCATTTACGAACAACTACGCCTATTACTCAGGCGCGGGTGCCTTTCTGAAAGCGCAGACAGTCACGGTCACCGGCTCCGACTTCTCGTCCAACAGTTCGTACACCGATGGCGGCGGCGGTGTAGGCGCCTACATCACCTCGAGGGGTCAGACGAGCTCGGCCACCATCTCGAACTCCAGCTTCGACGACAACACCGGCTACATGGGTGGCGGCATCTACGCGAACAACTTCACCACGTTCACGATCAGTTCCTCGTCGATCAGCGGCAACTCCACCAAATACAAGGGTGCCGCTGTGCTGCTCCAGAACGGCACAAACAACATCTTCAACACCACGATGGCCGAAAACGAGGTCGGTACTGATGGCGGTGGCGCCGCCTACATCACGGGTGACACCCGCATGGAATTCGTGACCATGGCATCAAACACGGCCGTCAACTCCGGATTCGCCGGCCTTTATTTGCATGGCGGGACATGGACTATTGACTCATCGATCATTGCCGAGAACGGCACCGTCAACATCAAGAAGTACAACACGAACGCCACCGCCACCCAGTCAGTACTTGGCCCGTTCGTCACCGGTGCCGTCAGCACCGACGCGACCGATGCCCTCGAGGTGGTCGACGCCGGCCTCGGAACCCTTGCCGACAACGGTGGCCCGACCAGGACAATGGCGCTCGACAGCACCTCCTCAGCCCTTGATCGCGTCACCACATTCCCGGCGACTTTCCCGGGCAGCGCCTACGACCAGCGCGGTCCCGGCTTCGACCGCATCACCGGAACTTTCGCCGACGCCGGAGCTTTCGAATACGGATCGGTTCCTCCCACCACATCGACCAGCACAACAAGCACAACCACTCCTTCGTCCACATCGACGCCCGTTGCTCCCACCTCGACCACCGTTCCTGACGGCAGCGCGGACACGACCATCTCGAACACCGAACCGACCCCGGACCCGACACTTGCCAGCGGCGGACTGCCCGCCACCGGCACCAACGAAACACCTCTCGTTGCGGTAGGAGCAGGACTGCTCGTGCTCGGCGCCGCCGGCGCCGCATTCGCCGCCCGCCGCCGCACCGCCTGATCCTGCCGTCACTGCCGATGGGATTGGTCCGGATACTGCTGGCTAGAGTTCCGGCGTCGCTCCGTGCGGCAACTGCGGGTGTAGTTCAGAGGCAGAACATCAGCTTCCCAAGCTGAGAACGCGAGTTCGATTCTCGTCACCCGCTCGAATAGGAATGAGAGAATCGGGAGGAGCGAAGCGACGGCTCTCGTCACCCGCTCCAATAAGAATGAGAGAATCGGGAGGAGCGAAGCGACGGCTCTCGTCACCCGCTCTCGCGAATTGACCAACAGGGGGAATCCAATGATCCGACTCAGTGTGCTGTACCCGAAGACCGAGGGTGCGACCTTCGACCACGAGTACTACCGCAACTCGCATGTCCCGTTGGCGCTTGCCACCTGGGGCCTCGAGGGTGCCGAGATCGACAAGGGGATCGACGGCCCGAACGAGGCCGCCGTCCACTTCAAGTTCGAATCGATGGAAGCACTCGGGGCCGCACTCGGCGCCGAGGGCAGTGCCGCCGTGACCGCCGATGTCCCGAACTACACGACGATCACGCCGGTCATCCAGATCTCCGAGATCGTCTGACAGATGGAACGACCGGCCGCCGGGATTTCCGGCGTCCTCCCGTCACCCGTGCCGGAGGGCGGACCGCCGCCGCTTTCGGTGATCGTTCCGTCACCCGGCCACTGGGATCACATCGAGAAGGTCGTCGAGGGACTCATCCCGGCAATCGACGAGTTCGGGATACAGGTCATCGCCGTGTGTGGCGGGAGCGGGGAGTACCGCGGTACCGGTGATCCGCGCGTTTCGTGGATCGATATCGCGGACCCGAATGTCTTCACCGCCCGGGCGGTGGGTGTCACGCACGCCCGTTCCGATCACATCGTCCTGCTCGAAGATCATCTGGTGGTCGAACCGGGCTGGGCACACGCACTCATCCGGTCGTGGTCCGCCAACCCGGACGCCGATGCCCTCGTTCTCCCGATCCGGGTGGGCGATTCCACCGGGCCGTGGGAGCAGGCGCTGTTCACCCTGACCTTCGGGCCCTTTCTCGGTGCGACCGAAGTATCGAAACATCGCCTTCCGGTGCCGGGGAACGTCGCGTTCCGCCGGTCGGCCCTTCCGTCAGAACAGCCTGCCGACGGCTGGCTCGAGTACGACTTGCTCGGCCGATTGCTCGCCGAGAACCGGATTGTGATGGCCGATGTGCCGGCGGTGCTGCACGTGCAACCGGTGCGCTTCAACGCATCTCGCCTCTCGTTCCATTCGGGTCGAGTGTTCGCCTCCTCCCGGTTCGATGACCCGATGGCCCGACGCACCGGCGAACTGCGACGCTTCGGCCGCGAGTCGATCGTCATCGTTCGTCAGACAATCGGTGCACGCCTGAGGGTCAATCACGGCCGCATCGGATGGCGTTTTGCACTCGCCTCGGCGGCTCTGGTCCTCCACAATTTCACCGGCCAGCTCGTCGGTATCGCGACGCGCCGCGCCGGTCCCAGCATCGCTGCCCTCGGCTAAACAACAACCGGGAACACTTGGTGGGAGACTCGGGACATGAGTGAACGTCTGTGGCCACCGAACAATCGTCGGCTCGATCTCGGTGACGATGCATTTGCCGTGCCACCAGCCGACCTGCGAGATCGTGTGACGGGCCAGACGCTGACCGAACTCGAGTTCCGCGAGTCCGGACGTCAATCGGTCTCGGATTTCGAAGCGGTTCTCGCAACGGTGGGGAAGTCCATCGCCGACTTCGAGAACATCCTCGATTTCGGGTGCGGATCGGGTCGGATCCTCCGTCATTTCAGTGGCATCGCCGGCGCCGCAACGGTTCATGGTTGCGATACCGATCCCGATGTCGTCGCCTGGTGCGAGTCCAACCTCCCGTTCGCCCGGTTCGAGCACACCAACGCCCTGCCACCCCTTCCCTACGCCGACAACACCTTCGATCTGATCGTCAATTTCTCGGTCTTCACCCATCTCCCCGAATCCTTCCAGGACGCGTGGCTCGCCGAACTCGCCCGGGTGAGCACCGACGACGCCGTCATCCTGCTGACCGTCAACGGGCTTCACGGTTTCAATGAACTCGTCCAGACCTGGCTCGACTGGCCGCGCGATCCCACCCCGATGCTCGAGACGATGCGCGACCGCGGCTTCCTGTACATCGAGAAGGATTCGTGGGTCGGTTCCACCTATCCCGACTGGTACCACTCGACGTTCCATTCACCCGCGTACGTGATGCAGCACTGGGGTCGGTTCTTCGAAATCGCCGGGTACTTTCCCCGCGCCGGTCTCGACTATCAGGACATCGTGCTGCTCCGCAACGGACAGGTCACCGAACCCGCGGCGAATTTCCTTTCACCAACTGCAGCAACGCACGACGGCACGCCACCCGAAGCCACGGAAGAATTCGTGCGCTTCCTCTACGAGGTTGTCCTCGACCGGACAGACATCGACGCCCCTGCGGTTGGACACTGGGTCACGAAACTCCGGAAGGGGGAATTCACCAAAGCGGAACTCTTCGCCCACTTCCTCATCACTCCCGAGGGCCGAAGCAAGTTCAACCGCAACCCGTACTTCACGCCTTTGCTGAACGTCTGGGACCCCGCGCCGAGTTTCAGCCAGTTCGGCTCGGGTGTTGGCGCCATCGACCGCGCCCAGATCGTCGATGTCGGCGCCATGATCTTCGAGTCCCAACTCGATGTGTACGAACCGCTGGTGACCTCCGGCAAATGGGATGTCGTGGGCTTCGAACCCAATCGCGATGAAGCGCGCATCCGGCAGGAGCAGCATCCCGAGCAATGTGTGATTCCCGATGCACTGGGCGACGGCAACGCGGCAACACTCCACATCAATCAGGGCGTGGCGACCTCGTCTCTCCTCGAGTCCAACACCGAGCGACTCGACGACATGATCGGACTCGCCAACTGGATGGTCACGGTCCGCGAGGAGAACCTTTCAACACGCCGACTCGACGAGGTCGCAGAAGTACGTGCCCCGGCACTCCTGAAGCTTGATGTTCAAGGTGGCGAGTTGCTCGTTCTGGAATCGGCGGTCCGGACGCTGGAAGAGACGCTCGTCGTTCACGTCGAGACCGAGTTCTTCCCGATGTACAAGAACCAGCCTCTCTTCCGCGACATCGACACATTCCTGAGCGAAAACGGGTTCGAGTTCTTCTCGTTCGGCGACCAGTTCCGCTACTACTGCAACGATCGCGTCGCCTCCGACACCCGCAAGTGGCCGACCACGCGGCTCATCTGGACCGATTCGATCTTTGTTCCCACCCCCGAGCGGATCGACACACTCGATCTCTCCCGGACGATGTCACTCTGCTGGGTGATGCACGATCTCTACAACTCATACGACTATGCGGCGTGGGTACTCGGCCGGTTCGACGATCGTCACGGTTCCTCGTGGCGTTCTACGTATCTTGAATTTACCGAACAGGAATTCTGATGTCTGAGTCCGGCACCCCTTCGGAACCCTTTGTCTCCTGGGCACAGAACGGCGAGGACGTCGTACTGGCCCGGGCCCTGCGCCCCGATCTCCATCCGGGGTTCTACATCGATGTCGGCGCCGGACATCCCGAGACCGACTCCGTGACCCGGGCCTTCTCGCTCCGGGGCTGGACCGGGATCAACATCGAGCCGCTCCCCGAAGAATTCGCCCTGATCACCGCGGCGAGGCCGGATGACATCAATCTCAACATCGCCATCGGCACGGTGGCCGGCACTGCCCGTCTCTTCGCCGGTCCACCGGAATCCCGGGGCCTTTCGACGATGAATCACGAGTTCGCCGATCACTATCTCAACAAGGGTCAGGCGTTCGAACCGATCGATGTCGAGGTCCGCACCCTTGCCGACGTCGTCGCTGAACATGCCCGACAGACCGTCGACTTCCTCAAGGTGGATGTCGAAGGATTGGAACTCGATGTGCTGGCCAGCGCTGACTGGGCCACGTTCCGTCCCCGCATTGTTGTCGTCGAGGCCACGCTGCCCGAGTCCACCGTCCCCTCCCATGAGGAATGGGAGCACCTGCTCATCGACGCGGGCTACGTGTTCACACTCTTCGACGGACTCAACCGCTTCTATGCCCGATCGGACGAGCCCGAACTCGCCACCCGCCTCTCCGCACCCGCCAACGTGACCGACGGCTTCGTCACGATCGCATCGGTCCAGGCGGCAGAGAGGGCGAAACGGGCCGAGACCTATGCGCTGTCACTCGTCGACCAGGTCGAGCGAACGAAGGTCGCCATGCAGGTCGCTCAGGACCGGATCCACGAACTCGAAGTCGACCTGCACGAACTCAGAGGTTCGGTATGACCTCGGTCTCGACCAGTTTCAGACTCTTCCAGGCAAGCTCCGGAGGGAACCCGCCGACGAGGGGGTGAAACATCACGAAGGCGAAGGGCCCCTGAGCGCCGAGTTCCTCGACAAGTTGGCCCGGTGTGACGACGCGGTAACGACCTGATGCCCGCAGGTCATCGGCATTGTCGAACTCGTCGTAGCCGACCTGCGTACCGAGTCCGGCGTCAGCCGACCACTTGCCGTACGCATTGACCTCGTGCATCGCGTAGGGCGCTAGTTCCGCCCAACCTTCGTCGACATCGGCCGCGACATGGATGACCGTCGTGTCGCCACCCATGTGAGGACCGGGATCGGGCTTTCCGAGCTTCAGGAGTTCGTCGGCATAGAACGGCCACGTATCCGGGGTTGACGGCACATAGCCATCGGCAATCCGCGCCGCCCGACGCGCCGCGGCTTCGACGGAACCGCCCAACGAGATCTTCGGGCCACCCGGTTGTGCCGGCATCGGCAGAACCCGGACCGTGCGTCCCTCGTACTCGAAGGGTTCACCTGTCCACGCCTGCTTGAGAGCGGCGACGAGTTCGGTCGTGCGTCGGACCCGGCCGGAGAGCGGAACCCCGAACATCTCGAATTCCGAAGCGACGTAACCGTTCGCCAACACGACATCGACCCGACCGTCGGACAGAAGGTCGACCACAGCGAGGTCTTCGGCCAGACGGAGTGGGTCATGGAACGAGGTGATCATCGCCGCGATGTTGAACCGGATGTTCGTGGTCCGCGCGGCCATGGCGGCCGCCATCGGCAGAGGAGAGGGCAGGTAGCCGTCGGCCGAACCGTGATGCTCCGACAACGCGATCGCCACGAATCCGAGCCTGTCGGACCATTCGGCCATGTCCACCGCCGCCCGGTACCGCTCGGCGCGGGTTCCCGGCGCATCGGGCGCCATACGCATGTCGAATCGCAATCCGAAAAAAGCCATGAATTCCCCTTGGTCCCCGAGATGAACGATCCCACCGTAGATGCAGGAGTCGATCGGAGCGTCAGGTGCCAAGGATCGGGCCGATCGGTGCCGTATCCTCGCCGGGCGCCCGGAGCGTTCTTCATCGCCCGCGTCAGCACACACCTCTCGATGACCTCCCAACTCCCCCCGCTTCCCCCACCCCCTGCACCCCTCGACGAGCGCGGCCGCGCCCGGAAATCGCCGCGCCGCTCGCTGCCGGGTTGGGCAAAGATCGCCGGACTCTTCCTCGGAGTCATGCTCCTGTTCCCCATCGGTTCCCTGGGCAAGGCCCTCGTGGCCGCGAACAACCTCACCGTGGCCGAACGGACGGCGGAGTGGATGCGGGACAACGATCTCGGTGGCGTCCTGAACCGGGTCGAGGCCTTCTGGTTCAGCCGCAAGCAGCCCAAAGCGGGCGGCGATCCTTCCCGAGCCATCGAGGTGATCGACGTCGGGGAGACCGAGATTGCCGATCCCGGTTCGGCAATCGTTCCCCACCTGCCGAAGCCGTCGAATGTTCCCGTCCCCGAGGGCGTCACTCCTGTCCAGAACGAGGGTGTCTGGATGCCCGTCGGACCCGCCGTGGGTGGCGCGCAGGCGATGTACACCACGCAGGTCCGTCCCGATTCGATTCATACAAGCATCCTCGACGGTCTCGTCTGGATGGATCCGAAACTTCTCCGGTTCGAGGTCCATCCCGGAACCCAGGAGCCCGGCGGCAAGTCGGCGGTCCCCTCGCAGGTTCCGATGGCGGACCGATTGGACCTCGTCGCCGCCTTCAACGGCGGTTTCCGGATGCAGGATGCACTCGGCGGCTTCTATCTCGATGGCATCACCCACACACCGTTGCGCGACGGTGCCGCGTCGCTCGTCGTCTACAAGGACGGCGTCGCCACCGTCGGAAAATGGGGACGCGACTTCACGATGAGCCCCGAAATCGAATCCGTGCGGCAGAACCTCGACCTCATCGTCGACAACGGTGGAGGACTTCCGAAACCCGGAGGCAACCTTCCGTCCGATGGCACCGCGAATCCGGGAGTGCCCGCCGACGGTCTGGACAACAATGCCAACGGCGCTTGGGGTGACACACTCGGCAACAAGGTCCTCGTCTGGCGTTCCGCCGTCTGTGTGACCGGCGACGGCGCGCTGGTCTACGGCTACGGCAGCGGCCTCGGGGCGCGGTCATTGGCCGATCTGCTGCTGCGCGCCGGTTGCGTCCGCGCCATGGAACTCGACATCAATCCGGCCTGGACCACCTTCAACTTCTACGCCCCGTCCGCATTCAACGATCCGGCATCGGTGAAGGGAACGAAATTGCTTCCCGAGTCCGAGAAGAGCGGGAACCGATACCTCTCGAACGACAGTCGCGATTTCGTCGCGGTCTTCACCCGTCCGCTTTGACCCAACCGTGAACACCGGGTTCTTCCGGTCCACGGGGATCGCCTCGAATGGTGCGAACCCTGCCCTAATCTGACCACCTGTGCCCCGCCATGGGCCGCTCGAGCGAAACGACCGCGGAAGTCATGTCCTCCACAACTCCAAACGGCACACCCCCAAGCGACGAATCTCCGAACGGGCCCGATCCCGTCGCCGGAGATGGATCCGTCGATCCCGAAGTCACCCCATCGGGAGTCACGTTCTCGGATGCGGCGATCGGCGAACCGGTTCGTCCCGAGACATCCGATCCCGAACTGTCCGAAACGACGGGTGCACCCGACGGGAACGGCCGTGGTTCGCGCCGAAAGCGCAAGACCTGGAATCACCGCAAGGCTCGCCCGGTCTGGATGAAGGTGTCTGCCGCCGTCCTCATCGTGCTGCTTCTCGTTCCGGTCATCTCGTTCACCCATTCGATGGCCACGTTGTCCAATCTCTCGTTCACCGAACGCGGTGCCGAATGGATGCGCTCCAATCACCTCGGCGGCGTCCTCAATACCGTCGAGGGCTGGTGGCTCTCGCGGAACCAGCCGAAGGAAGGCGGAGATCCTGACCGGGAGATCGCCATCATCGAGACCGATACGGCCGGCCCGACCACGACGGTGAAGGTCGTGGTGCCCCATCTGCCGAAGCCCCAGAACGTTGCCGTTCCCGAGGGTGTCACACCCGTCTTCCTCGAAGGCGTGTGGCAACCGGTCGGACCGCTCGTCGGTGGCGCACAGTCGATGTACACGACGCAGGTTCGTCCCGACTCCGTACACACGAGCATTCTCGACGGCCTCGTCTGGATGGATCCCAAGCTCGCGATCTTCGACCTGTTTCCCGGTACGGAAGAGCCTGGCGGCAAGTTCGACAAACCTTCCCAGGTTCCGATGGAACAGCGCCTCGACCTCATCGCCGCGTTCAACGGTGGCTTCCGGATGGATGACGCCAAGGGCGGTTTCTACCTGAACGGCGTGACGAAGGGAACGCTGCGCGATGGTGCGGCATCGTTCGTCACCTACAAGAACGGCACTGCCACCGTCGGCCAGTGGGGCCGCGATGTCACCATGACTCCCGAGGTCGTCGGAGTTCGTCAGAACCTCGATCTGATCATCGACAACGGTGGTGGCGCGCCCAACCCCGGCGGAGTTCCCGCGGCGACGGCGGCACCCGGAGCACTGGTTCCCGGTCTCGTCGACAACGTCGACGGCAAGTGGGGTGCGACGTTCGGCAACAAGGTCTACGCGTGGCGATCCGCGGTCTGCATCACGAATGACGGTGCAATCGTCTACGGGTACGGCGACGGACTCTCGTCACTCTCCCTCGCAAACCTGATGCTCCGCGCCGGCTGCGCTCGCGCCATGCAGCTCGACATCAACACCGTGTGGATGACCTTCAACTTCTATGCGCCGACGCGATTCCTCGATCCCGGTTCGGTCGAAGGCACCAAGTTGTTGCCCGAGCAGTTCAAAGGGGCCAACCGGTACCTCTCGAACGACGCCCGGGATTTCGTAGCCGTCTTCGCCCGCAAGCTGTAACCGACCCGCACGAGATGCGCGGAACGGTCCCGTGACCACAACCACGGATCAAGCTCTGGTTCTCACGATGATCGTGCGCAACGAATCCGCGATCATCGAGCGATGTCTCGAATCGGCCAGGGATCTCATCAGTCGCTGGGTCATCGTGGACACCGGGTCCGATGACGACACCATCGCACTCATCAAGCAATCGCTCGGAGACATTCCCGGCGAGCTCCATGAGCGCCAATGGGTCAATTTCGAACACAATCGCAACGAACTGCTCGACCTGTCCCGCGGGCAGGGCACCCACCTGTTGCTTCTCGACGCCGATATGACCCTTCGGGTCGAGAGTGATCTCCCGTTGCTCGACGCCGACGCCTACCTCCTTCGACATGACGGAGGACTCACCTACTGGACACCGAGAATCATCCGGTCGGATTTTCCATGGTCGTTCAAGGGCGTCACCCACGAGTACCTGACCTGCACCCGACCGCAGCGGAGCGAGCGCCTTGACTGCCTCGTGCTGGAACACCACGGCGACGGCAGTTCGCGCACCGACAAATTCGAGCGAGACCGGGAACTGCTCGAGAAATCCCTGCTGACGCAGCCCGATGACTCCCGGGATGTCTTCTATCTTGCCCAGACCCTTCAGAACCGGGGCGAGTCGGATGCCGCCGTCGAACTGTTCCGCCGACGAATAGAACTGGGCGGCTGGGATCAGGAGGTCTTCTACAGCCAGTTCCAGATCGGCCGGATTCTCGGACTCACCGACTGGGACTCGGCCGTCCCCGAATTTCTACGAGCGTGGAACTACCGGCCGTCGAGAGCCGAGCCGCTCCTCGAACTCGCGCGCGGTCACCGAGCCAGAGGCGAATACGCAGATGCCCTGATGTTCGCCGAACAGGGCCTCGGCATTCCGCGCTCGTCGGACGTCCTGTTTGTTCACACCGAGGCATGGGACTGGGCCCTGCTCTTCGAATTCGCCATCGCCGCGTTTCATGTCGGTCGTGTCGACGATGCGCTCGCGGCAAACGAACAACTCCTCGAGAATGGCGTCCCCGGCGATATCGGAGTCTGGGTCCGTCACAACCGGGCGTGGTGTCTCCGGGCGCTCGATCGTCACGAGCCTTCGGACCTCGCCCGTCTTCCACTCCGGAGTCAGGATCCACTCCCTCCGCTGCTCACCTTCACCCCCGGAGCGCTTTTCCGGCCCATCACGATCGATGGAGCGGCCGGTTGGAGCACGTTCAATCCGAGCATCACCGCCGACCCGCTCGGCGGCTTCGCTATGAGTGTCCGTTCATCGAACTATCGCATCGGTCCGGGCGGCCACTACGACTTTGCAGAGGAGGACGGCGACCGGATCGTGCGGACGATGAACCACTTCCTCACACTCGATGCCGAGCTCGAGGTCGTCCACACCGAAATACTTCCGCTCGTTCCCCGCGGCCCCGAGGTGCAACCCTCGACGGTAAGCGGCTACGAAGATCTGCGAATCATCGCGTCGGGTGATCGCTGGCGATCGACGGGGACAGTCCGCGATCGCAACGCCCGCGAGCGCTGCGAGATCGGGATTGGCGACCTCGGTCTGCGATCGGAATCCGATCGATCCGACACGTCCATCAAGATCGCCCGGGGCCCCGATCCGGAACGGCACGAGAAGAACTGGATGCCATTCGTTTCGGACAGTCAGCTCCATGTCGTGTACCTCTGCGATCCCGTCACCGTCCTGACCGTCGATGACGACGACGACGTCCACGCCATCTCCACCACCGAAGCACCACCTGGCGTCTCCGGTTTCCGCGGTGGTTCACAGGGCATTGCGTTCGACGACGGTTTTCTGTTCGTCATTCACGAGGTCACCGTCGGAGAAACCGGTCGGCGCTACGCCCATCGATTCATGATGCTGACTTCGATCGACGATCACTGGACGGTGTCGGCAACGACCGCTCCGTTCCATTTCATCGAACCCGGCATCGAGTTCTGCGCCGGCCTCGCTCGGGATCGAAGCGATCTGCTTCTCTCGTTCGGCGTTCACGACCGATCGGCGTGGCTGTGTCGGGTTCCGGCCGACCAGGTCCGGGCGATGCTCGTCCCGCTTGTCCCGGGTTGATGAACCACGGGTTCGGCGACACCCCGATCGGGACCGATCAGCGGCCGGCGGCCCGACCCGAACCGGTCAGGCGAACACGCAGGTTCGATTGTCCCAGACCAGCACCCGGTGCTCGAGATGGAGTCGGACGGCATCGGCGAGTGTTTTGCGCTCCACATCGCGGCCCTTGCGCACGAGATCGTCGACCTCGTCGCGATGGCTGACCGTCGCCACTCCCTGAGCGATGATCGGACCGGCATCGAGTTCGGCCGTCACGTAATGCGCGGTCGCGCCGATGAGTTTCACGCCGCGCTGATGGGCCCGGTGATAGGGCTTCGCACCCGGGAATGCCGGAAGGAATGAATGATGGATGTTGATCATGCGGCCCGTCCATGCCGTGGTGATCGACTCCGGAAGAATGCGCATGTATCGGGCGAGAACGACGAGATCCGGTTCGAGTCCCGTCAGGGTCTCGGCGAAGGCGGCTTCCTGAACGGCGCGATCGGTACCGGCAAGGCCTCCGTCGACGAGGATGAACTCGACTCCGTGTCGGGCGGCAAGTGCGGCTGCTGCGTTCTTGTCCGACACGATCGCGACGACGTCGACATCGAGTTCACCGAGTTCGACACGGTTCAGCAGGTCGGCGGCGCAGTAAAGGTCACCCGAGCACGCGATGACGATGCGCGCCCGCGAGCCGGGGCGATGCAGGGCCCATTGCATGTCGAAACGTTCGACGAGTCGGGCCAGAGCTGCTTCGAAAGCGTTCCAGTCGATCGAACCGTCGACTTCGATGCGCTGCAGGAAAACACTCGACTCGCGGTCGGTGTGCTGATCGGCGTTGGCGATGTTGCCGCCGGTCTCCGCGATCATGTTGGCGACCGCGGCAACGATGCCGGGCTGGTCGGCGCATTGGAGCGTGAGGACGGCGGGTGCGTTCGGGTTCACAGGGTTTCCATTCCGGGACCGGTTCAGCTCAGGAGGGACGCAATGCCCCAGATGGAGGCGACTGATCCGAGGGCGATCATGACCAGACTGCGGACAAGCGGTGGTCTCGGGAGATCGGCGCCGTCAGGATCGTTCTGCGGGCGAACGAGGGCCAGCAGGGTTCCGACCGCGAGCGCTCCGCCGATGGCGAGTACGAGCCACGGAAGTATGTCCTCTCCAAGGAACACGGCGATTCTCCCTGCCTTCCGGCCAGTCGATCCCGAACCATCGGGACCTGCGGATCGTACGTTGTTGGGACCACAACCCGGAAGTTGATCCCCGGGCCTACCCGACCGAATCGCTCCCGGGCCGATCCTGTAGGGAGTCGACGAACCGCTCGGCAGTCGGATTCGCGGTGCGGGCCCGCCGGCGGGCCACGACGAGTCGTCGTGTTCCGACCACCGGACCGGTCTCCGTCGGCGGATCGCTGCGATTCGAGGCCTGAGCCTGCGGCAGGGCCGTCCATCCGACTCCCAGTCTCGCCATCTCCCGAAGGACCTCGGGTTGATGGGATTCGGCCACGACCTCGACAGCTGCACCGAGCCTCCGCAGCTCGCGCTCGATGAGCAGGCGGGTGTGCGATCCGCGGGGGAAGAGCACCCACGGACCCCATGTTCCGGGATCGCCGATCGCCTGCCCCTCCGGTGCCACGATCACGATCGGCTCGTCGAGGAGAACACCGATGTCGAAGTCGTCGTCGGCGCGATCGGGTTCGACCAGCACCGCGACATCGAGCTCGCCCCGGCGCAGCATCTCGAGGAGCTCGCCGGAGGGGGAGACGATGAGTCGAAGGATCACATCGGGGTTGGTGCGCCGGAACGCCCGCAGGTGCTCCGGGAAATGCTCGACCGCTGCTGCGTCGATCATTCCGATCCGCAATCGGCCGGTTCGCCCCGCCGCCGTGTCGGCCGCCCAGCGCGAAAGGTCCCGGGTGTCGGCCACCACCCGACGGGCGTAGGCCACCACTTCGGCGGCCTCGTCGCGTAGAAGCTGACGCCGCCCCGCCCGTTCGAAGAGCGGAACGCCGACGCGACGTTCGAGCTCGGCCAGGCCCTGGGAAAGGGCGGAGGTCGTCACCCCCAGCGAGGTCGCCGCCGCCGAGAACGTTTCGGCATCCGCAACCGCCACGAGGTAGCTCAACTGCGAGATCGTGAGGTGCAGCAGCGGTGGACCGGCCG
>CAEZUP010000028.1_pt1 | contig 20936 bp, 25 predicted proteins | sample 7264511 | NCBI WGS metagenome assembly CAEZUP01 (sample SAMEA6813833, study PRJEB35770) | uncultured Microthrixaceae bacterium | biome: Freshwater; feature: Freshwater reservoir; material: water | place: Czech Republic | collected 2016-04-20 | depth 0.5m m
ATGGGGAAAACCGTGTGAGATGACAAGCCCCGGTACCGAGGTGCCTGGAGCTATGCGCGGACGCGCAATGTGGCCCGCAAGTTCAAGATCGCCTGACCGGAAGAGCTTTTCCATCTGTATCAAGCATACGGCCGGCCGGACGAGACTCCGCGAGCGTGTAAAAAGTCCCGATGCAGGATCACCATTTCTCCCGCCGACGATTCCTCGCATTCGCCGGCTCTGCCGCCGGAGTTTTCGCTCTCGGGTCCATGCTCCCGGCGTGCAATTCGTCGTCCGGCACCGATCCCGATCAGTCCGGCTCCACCAGCCTCGGACATTCCGCCCAGGGGGACGGACAGCTCACCGCTGTGGATGCAATCGTTCTCGCCGCTTCCGGCGGACTTCGACTCCAGTACCCATGGGGCAGTACCACCACGGTTGATCTCGTCCGGGGCGACACTGTGCTCGCTTCTTACGGCACCAAGGGCGACTACACCCGCGCCAATCTGATCTCCGACGCGACGTTCGCCCCCGATGGTTCGATCTGGATGGTCGATCGTGGCAACAGGCGGATCATCCACCTCGATGAATCGATGCAACTGATCTCCGAGCACCGTTCGATCGGCGATGTCGCTCTCCGATCGCCCGCCGGCATCGAGTCGTTGTCCGACGGCCGCATCGTGGTCAGCGACACCCGTGTCGGTGTCGCCGTCATGGCGAACGTCGGAGCGAGGATCCACACGAATTCTTGGGGGTTGACGGCGACCGACGGCTCCGACGGCAGCCCGGCGATCGTCCCCCGGGAGATCACCGTCACCAACAATGACGAGATCCTGATCCACGACCGTTCGGGCGGCACCTCACCCCGGATCCTTCGGATGTCCGGCAACGATGTAACCGACCATGACCCCGTACCGATCCGAGGCACCCACACCAGCCTCGCTGTCGGATCGTCCGGCGACACCTTCGGGACGAACGCGTCGAACGGCACGATCTCCCGACTCCGGTCGGACGGCTCGGTGGAGACCTACACAATTTCCGGCGATCGCAGCATGCCTCAACTGGCCCGGAACCAGACCAACAATGCCGTGCCGACAGGACTCCCTGTCAGCCGAATCACGATCGATCGTTCGACCGATCAGTGCCTCCTCTCGATGCCCATCGGCGCGCACGACTTCCACGTGCACACCAAGGGAGATGTCGAGATCCAAACCCTCAACTCAACGACTGGAAACTGACATGGACACCTTTTTCGGCCAAATACTCCTCTTCGCTTTCGGTTATGCGCCAGTCAACTTCTTGCCCTGCGATGGCGCTGAACTCGCGGTCTCACAGAACGACGCCCTCTTCGCTCTTATCGGAAACACCTTCGGCGGCGATGGGGACACAACATTCAATCTGCCCAATCTTGTTGGGCCAACACCTTCGAACTCAGGCGGAGTTGCCCTTCAGTACTGCATCTGCGTCGACGGACTTTGGCCTGTTCATCCATAGGTCCAAGTCATAGCCGCCCAGTCGGCTGAGGCCGAGTAGGGAATCGTCAGGATTTACGAGAGTCAGACATCGACGAGACCGCTGCCGTTGCCCTTGTAGGGCTTGTAGCAACGGTTGCGGGCTTCGGCCAACGTGTCTGGTCCGAAGCACAGATAGGTCTCGGCAACCATGAGTTCGGTGATGATCGACGGATCGTCGATGTTGTCGACGTCGTACACGACGAGCGAACGCTTGTCGCCGACCCAACGGTTATGTTCGAACTTCACCGGACGTTCCATGCGTCAAGCGTAGACGAGCACGCAGGGCTGACGGAGGTTCAGGCCATCGGCGGTTCAGGCCGTCGGGTCGCCGTTCTCGTCGGCGTCGGCGATCGCATCGAGTTGCGAACCGATCGCGCCGATCGCTTCGAGATAGCGCTCGTTGCCGGCGATCACCTGAGCGACCCAGACATCGTCGATCGAGAGTTCCGCGTCGGCCGCCCGCCCGAGGACGTAGGCGAGAGCATCGTCCTCGGCCGCAACGAGTGGGCCGCTGACGAGTTCGTTCACGCCCTGGGATCGGGCGATTCCGCGGTCGCGCAAATAGTCGAGATGCCACGTGAGCATCTTGCGAACATCGTCGTAGGTCAGGTCGGCGGTGACGTCCTCGGGAAGCCCGTCGGCCACGAATTCGACCGCCTCGTCGAGATCGTAGAGAGACGTCGGTGCTTCCGCGGCAAGCCGCCCGGCCAACTGGCCGACGGCGACAAGCCCGATTGCAAGAACCAACACCGCTGCGAGGACGATGAAGACGAAGATCACGAAAGATCCACCATCGGACCGGTGATCAATGGATCAGATACCGATGCGCTGTGCGAGAAGTTCGCGGTGGTAGGTCGGATCACCGAAGAGGAGTTCCGAGGACTTCGCACGCTTGAAGTACATGTGCGCCGGGTGCTCCCACGTGAAGCCGATGCCGCCGTGGATCTGGATGTTCTCCGAGGCGGCGTGGAAGTAGGCATCCGAGCAGTAGGCCTTGGCCAGCGAGGCGACAGCCGGAAGCTCGTCATTGAGTTCCGATGCACACCAACCGGCGTAGTAGGCGGCCGACTTGGCCGACTCGACCTCGAGGAGCATGTCGGCGCACTTGTGCTTGATGGCCTGGAACGATCCGATCGGACGACCGAACTGGACGCGGTCCTTGGCGTACTGCACAGCCATGTCGAGACACATCTGGGCGCCACCGACCTGCTCGGCGGCGAGGCCGACGGCGGCGAGGTCGAGCACGGTCGAGAGAGTTTCCCAACCGGCACCATCGGTGCCGACGAGCGTGCCTTCGACGCCGGCGAATTCGAGCTTCGCCTGCTTGCGGGTCTGGTCCATCGTGGCGAGGGCGGTACGGGTGAGGCCGGCGGCGTCACCGGCAACCGAGAACAGGCTCACACCGGCGGCGGTGCGGGCGGCGACGATGATCACGTTCGCGGTGTGTCCGTCGATGACGTAGGACTTCGTGCCGCTGATCTTCCAGACGCCACCATCGTTGGTCGCCGTGGCTTCGATGCCGCTTTCGTCCCACTTGCCATTCAGTTCGGTGAACGCAACCGTGGCGATGGTTTCACCCGAGGCGATGCCGGGAAGGATTGCAGCCTTCGCCGCTTCGTCACCCGACTGCATGATTGCGTTGGCGGCGAGCACGACCGACGAGAAGTACGGGGCGCACACGAGGGAGCGACCCATCTCTTCGAGAACGACGATGAGTTCGATGTAGCCGTAACCCTGGCCACCGAATTCTTCGGGAATGGTGAGGCTCTGGAGACCGAGCTGCTCGGCCATCTGTGCCCACACGACGGGGTCGTACCCGCGCTCGGTGTCCATCTGTTCGCGCACGGCTTCCTCGGAGGACTTTGCCTCCAGGAACTGACGAACGATGTTGCGGAGTTCTTCTTGCTCTTCAGAGAAAGCGAAATTCACGGCAGGAGTCCCCTTGTGCGCCTGAGCTGACCTCGAATGTTTATCCCAATTCCGGGGCGGTCATCACATCGAACGGCCCGAGCGGCGAGACTTTCTGCATGACCCTGCTTCTTGCCGAGACCGGTTGGGAGGTCCACGCCGTCGTCGTGGGCCCCATGGACAACAACGTGTTCGTCGTGCGCTGCACCGAAACCGGCGATGGCGTCCTGATCGACGCCGCCAACGAGCACGAACGCCTCCTCGATCTGTGCCGTGTGCTGGGGGTTCGTCGCGTCATCGAGACCCACGGCCACTGGGACCACATTCAGGCTGTTCCCGCCGTCCGGGAGGCCGGATACGACGTGGCCGTCACCGCCGCGGACTCGGCCATGCTCGAGGGCTGGGACAGCATCCTGGAGGACGATTCGGTGATCGAGATCGGAAACCTCCGCCTCCGGACCATCGCCACCCCGGGCCACACCCCCGGCTCGATGTGCTTCGCGCTCGAGGGCTCGCCGCTCCTTTTCAGCGGGGACACCCTCTTTCCCGGGGGGCCAGGCAACGCCACCTTCCCGGGCGGCGATTTCGGCGCAATCATCGAATCGCTGGACCAGCGACTGTTCACCTGTCCGGCCGACACCATCGTGCTCCCCGGCCACGGGAACTGGACCACGATCGGCGCCGAGCGACCCCATCTGAAGGAATGGGTCGAGCGGGGCTGGTGAGTCCAATCCTCCCCCGCCGTAATTTCTCCTACGGCCGTAGTGCGAATCCATTCGGGCGCATAGACTCGATCCATGGCTTCATCCCCCACTCCGGCCCCCGCCCCCACTCCGGCCCCCGTCTTCGCCATTGAGGACCTTCACGTCTCCACCGTCGGCGACAATCCCGTCGAGATCCTCCGCGGCGTGAACCTCACCATCGGTGCCGGCGAGGTCCACGCACTCATGGGTCCGAACGGATCCGGCAAGTCCACTCTGGCCTCGACGCTCATGGGCAGCCCCGAATACGCGGTCACGAGTGGTCGAATCCTGTTCCAGGGCGACGACATCACCGACTGGTCCACCGATGTGCGGGCGAAGGCCGGCATGTTCCTCGCCTTCCAGTACCCGCAGGAGATCGCCGGCGTCTCGGTCCTCAATTTCCTTCGCCAGGCTTGGTCGGCGCGCAAGGGGATCGACCTGTCGATGCTCGAACTGCGCCTGTCGATCATGGAATGGATGACCCGTCTCGACATGGACCCGTCGTTCGCCGACCGCTATCTCAACGAGGGCTTCTCCGGAGGCGAGAAGAAGCGGAACGAGATCCTCCAGACGGCCATCCTCGAACCCGAGATCGCGATCCTCGACGAGACCGACTCCGGTCTCGACATCGATGCGCTCCGCGTCGTGGCCAAGGGTGTCCGCGAGGTGCAATTGTCGCGGCCCGATCTCGGAATCCTCGCCATCACCCATTACCAACGACTGCTCGACGAGTTGAAGCCCGAGTTCGTCCACGTGCTGATCGACGGACGCATCGTCGAATCGGGTGGTCCGGAGCTCTCCCACAAACTCGAGGCCGAGGGGTACGACGCATGGCAGTAGCACCGCCTTCCGATCCGCTCAGCGGTACCAGCCTCAAAGCCGACTTCCCTCTTCTTTCACGCACCGTCCACGGCAAGCGCATCGTCTATCTCGACTCCGCCGCCACTTCGCAGAAGCCCGATCAGGTTCTCGCGGCAATGGATCTGTATTACCGGAACTTCAATGCCAATGTGCATCGTGGCGTCTACGCGATCGCCGAGGAAGCCACGAACGCCATCGAAGCCGCCCGGGAAGGCGTTCGACGATTCATCAACGCCCGCTCCACCGCCGAGATCATCTTCACCAAGAACGCCACCGAATCGCTCAATCTCGTCATCCAGAGTTGGGGTCGTGCGAACCTGTCCGACGGCGACGTCGTCGTGCTCACCCACATGGAGCACCACGCCAACATCGTGCCGTGGCACATGCTTGCCGCCGAGAAGAACCTCGAGCTGCGCTGGATCCCGTTGACCGATGACGGACAACTCGATCTGACCGACCTCGACTCCATTCTCGTCGGGGCCAAAGCTCTCGGAGCGACTGCCATGTCGAACGTTCTCGGGGCCTTCAATCCGGTCCGGGAACTGACCGACGCCGCCCGTGCCGCCGGCGCCATCAGCATCATCGACGGCTGCCAGTCGGTGCCGCATTCGACCACCGACGTGCAGGCCATGGGCGCCGACTTCCTTGCGTTTTCCGGACACAAGATGCTCGGGCCCACCGGCATCGGCGTTCTCTGGGGTCGGGAAGAACTGCTCGACGCGATGCCCCCGTTCCTCGGTGGCGGCGAGATGATCCGCGACGTGCGTCTCGACGGATTCACGTGCAACGAGCTCCCCTGGAAATTCGAAGCCGGCACGCCGGCGATCGCCGAGATCATCGGTCTCGGTGCGGCCGTCGAGTATCTCGAGGCCCTCGGCATGGACAATGTCCGCGCACACGAGCGTGCCCTCACCGAGTACACGCTGTCGTCGTTCTCCGAGCGGTTCGGCGACGACATCTCCATCCATGGTCCCGCCGATTCAAGTCTCCGCGGCGGCGTGTTCAGTTTCTCGTTCAAGGATCTCCATCCCCACGACCTGTCCCAGGTCCTCGATCAGCACGCCGTGTGTGTGAGGGCCGGGCATCATTGTGCGAAGCCGCTCATGAAGCTTCTCGGCGTGGGCGCAACCGCTCGGGCGTCGGTGTACATCTACAACGACACCTCCGACATCGATTCCCTCGGAGACGCCCTAGAACAAGCAGGCGCGTTCTTCGCCTTCTAGTCCCGTATCCTGTTACTGCCCGCCTGACACAAGTGAGATCTGCCGATGCCCGGTCTTGAAGACCTCTACCGCGAGATCATCCTCGATCACTATCGCAACCCGCGAAACCGCGGAGAACTCGAAACCCCTCCCGCACACCGGGTCGAGGGTTTCAACCCGCTCTGTGGTGACGAGATCGTGGTCTATGTCGATCTCGACGACGCCGGCGTGGTCACCGACATCCGCATCGGGGGCCAGGGCTGTTCGATCAGCCAGTCATCGGCTTCGATGATGTCGGCAGCCGTGAAGGGCAAGACCACCGAGGAAGTCGCCGAGCTGACCCGAGCGTTCAAGGCGATGATGTCGATCCACGAGAGCTCACTCGAGGGCAGCGAAGCCGAAGCGGCCGAACAGGAAGCTCTCGCCAACGTGAAGCTCGGAGATCTCGAAGCGCTGCGCGGCGTGGTGAAGTTCCCGGTCCGCATCAAGTGTGCGACCCTGGCCTGGAACACCCTCGCCCAGGGCATCGAGGAATCCAACGCCTGAAAACGTCTACCGATCGACGAAACCGTCGATCGCCGACGCCAGCGAAAAACAGGTCCCGGTGATTCCACCGGCATCGTGACTCGTGATGTCGATGACGACGAGATTCCACGAGTTCGACCAGTCGGGATGATGATCGAGTTTCTCGGCCTCGAGCGCGACTCTCGTCATGAAGGCGAATGCTTCAGAAAAATCACCGAAGCGGATCTCGCGATGGAGTCGATTGTCGAGCACCGACCATTGGGGAACCTCGGAGAGACGCCCCGTGATCTCGTCAGACCCGAGAGCCTTCGCTCTGGGGCTCATGCGAACGGATCGGCGAACGGATCGGCTTCGCCGGATGGCGCTGCGATCTCGTCGTCGGTGACCCATTGCGCATAGCCAGTCTCCTCGAGCTCATCGGCCAATTCCGGCCCGCCACTCGTGACGATCCGTCCGTTGGCGAGAATGTGCACGACATCGGGCTTCAGTTCTTCGAGAAGACGCGTGTAGTGGGTGATGGCGAGTACGCCAAGGTTGAACTCTGTTGTCGCTTCTTCGACGCGGCGGGAACACGCACGAAGCGCGTCGACATCGAGCCCGGAATCGAGTTCGTCGAGAATGGCGAAACGAGGACGCAGGACTGCGAGTTGCATCGTTTCATTCCGCTTCTTCTCGCCGCCCGAAAGGTCGACATTGACGGGACGATCGAGCAGGCGCGTGGCCAGGCCGATGCGTTCGGCTTCGGCTGCCACTGCGGCGTGAACGATCGACGCATCGCGTCCTGTTGCCGAAAGCGCCTCGCTCAGGAGATCGTCGAGACTCACCCCGGGTACTTCAACCGGGTACTGCATGGCGAGAAAGAGACCGGCCTGCGCGCGCTGCCAAGTCGGCATTCCGAGGATCTCGACCCCGTCGAGAGTCACGGAACCTGCGGTGACCGTGTAGCCGGGCTTGCCCATCAACACATGCGAAAGCGTCGACTTGCCCGAACCGTTGGGACCCATGACGGCGTGAACCTCACCGGAACCGACGACGAGGTCGATTCCGTGAAGAATTTCGCGACCGACAACTTCGGCCTTCAGACCCTGTATCCGCAATTCACCCATGTCAGTCGATCTCCACGTAGACGGCGTCATCATCGATCCTCACCGTGTAAACGGGAGTGGCCCTCGTGGCCGGCATCGAGTTCGGTTCACCCGAGGTGAGCGAGAAGCAACTTCCGTGCTTCGCGCATTCGATTTCGAGTTTGGCGGAATTCACTTCACCGTCGGCGAGAGAAACATCCTGATGGGTGCACTTGTCGCCGATCGCGTACCAATCGGTTCCAATGTGAACGACCGCGAAACGGAGTTTGCCCAGATCGAACCGACGGGCTTCGCCCTCCGGGACATCCGAAACCGAACAGAGGCGTTCGAGCATCATCGTTCGCTCCGTCGATCGAGACGCTGTTCGATCGCGTCGTTCACGAGGCCGACGACTCCGGGAACCGGAAAGGCCTCGAGCACTTCCTGGAAGAAGCCGGCAACGACCAGTCGCTCGGCCACATCGGTGGGGACTCCGCGGCTTTCAAGGTAGAAGAGCTGTTCGAGATCGACGGGACCGACGGTCGAGGCATGGCTGCATTTCACGTCGTTGGTCTCGATCTCCAGATTGGGAACCGATTCGGCCCATGCGTGTTCCGAGAGCTTGAGATTGCGATTCGTCTGGAAGGCGTTCGTACCTGTCGCAACCTTCTCGACCTTGATGAGGCCCGTGTAGACCGAACGCGAATGATCGTCGACGGCGCCTTTGAAAAGAAGGTTCGACGTCGTCTTCGGTGCATCGTGCTTCTGGAACGTTCGGAAGTCGAGGGTCTGTTCGTTCTCGCCGAAGTAGATCGCCTGGAGGTTTCCGGTGGCACCCTTGCCGATCAGGCGGCAGTCCGTGCGGGCCCGAGCGTAATCACCGCCAAGAGCGACGTGCGACGAGGTCAGAGTGGCATCGGCCATCACGTGACTCACCTGCGACGCCACCTGCCAGATGCGGGGCCCGCGCATCTGCACAGAGCCGTAACCCAGCCTCGCGGCGTGGGCCAGATCGAGTTCGACAACCGGGGCCACGAATGCCGAGACATCGGCGGAACCGTGCCAGTCGAGCACCTTGACATCGGCATTCGCCCCGACACGGATCACGAGGCGCGGGTAGACGGCGCAACCTTCGATGTCGATCCAGTCGATGAGGACGACCGGTGCATCGACAGTGAGTCCGCGGGGAACGGAGATGAGGATCGGATCGGCGCTGTTGACGTCGTTCAACTGCGAAAACACATCGATGCCGTCACCCGATACCGAGCCGAGAGCCGTCTCCGCTTCCGGGCCGGAGACGAGCGCCCCGACATAGAGCCCGCGTTCGGACCAGGTCAGTTCCACTTCGGAGTGCACGATGAAACCGTTGCGGACAACAACTGTGGCCGCCCGTTCGGGTACTGCTGCAAGGATCGCCTCGATACCCGCGGGCAACCCGCGCTCGGCCGGTTCCGCGACTGTGGACCAGTCGGCAAGATCGAGTTCCCCGATCCGGCTGTATCGCCAGACCTCTTCTTCGGTCGAAGGAAGGACAGGGTCACCGATGCGGCGGGAAACGGCTTGACGGCGATCGTCCAGCCACGTGGGCGACGCCGTGGGCGCGTCAGGCGAGGTCATGGAATTAACTCTACCGCCATAGGAGAAATTACGGCTAGTCCGGCTTGCGGCCGAAACGCGAGCGCAGACGTCCGAGCGGCCTGCGCGCCTTCTTCTGCTCGGCGGCCAACTCGGCGAGGATCGACGGCCCCGCCGCATTCACGATGTCCTCGGCCGCGTCGAGGAGTGCGCCGATGTCCTGGCCCTCGGGTTCGGGCGGGGCCGGCGGCGTCACCAACGAACCATGCGCCCAGTCGACATCGGCGAGCCGACGTTCATAACCGACGCAATTCTCGGGGCACCGCCACGGTGCTTCCGGGGCGAGATCGAGATTGCACTTTCGCACGGTCTCCCCGTTCGCGTAGCTCCGACTCTCGAACTGTTTGCATTCCTCGCGCATCCCCATCAGCCGATTCTGCCATCCGGATGCGCCGCCACGACGTCAAGAGCGTCGCCGAGTTCCGGATCCCGACGAAGTCTCCATCGAGTGGCGGAAACCACCGCCGTCGCTCCGAGCACGGCTGCCATCGCAGTGCACACGAGGCTGGGGATGCTCGCATCGTCACCCACAATGAGTACGCCGCCGATTGCGGTGAACAGGGCGTTCACCTGTGAACTCGCGGCGACGGCGGGTACACCCGCTGCCGGAAGCGCTGCCGTGCGCAGAACCCGACCGATCGTTCCGAACAGGGCAACGGCAAGTGCAGCAGCCGCCGCTGACCAGAGAGTCGAGGGATCGCGGAGCAGACCCATGACGATCGAGACGGGAAAGAGGAAGATCGCTCCCACGACCATGGAGGCCGTGACGATCGCCGTCGGATTGAGTCCGTCCTCCACCGCGATCTCGCTTGTCCGCAGACTCGCCACCTCCAGACCGACAAATATCACGGCGCTTGCCGCTGCGGCCCAGGAAACCGAGTCGGGCCCCACTCCCCCGGCGGCGGCAGTCAGCCCGACGATGGCGATGAGCGAGGAACCGAGCGCTGCCGCCGTGGCCAGAGGGCCACTCCGGTCGCGGACGAGCAGAGCGACGGCCGGAACACACGCAACGGCAAGACCGGCAAGTGGGCCATCGAGGGACCGGAACATCGTCCCGGCCGCGATCAATCCAAGGACCGAGATGAGGACCGCGGTCCGACCAGAGCGGATCCGCAACGGAGTTCGCCACGATCCCGCCCTCTGCCGCTTGCCGATCCCGCCGGCGACGACCGCACCGAGAGCCACACGGATACCGACGATCCCGATCGCCGGACCGGCCCCGTAGCGCCAGGCCACGTTGCACCCGGCGAACAGAACCGCCGCGACCAGAACATCGGTCACCGCACGTTTTTGTCGGCGCTCCAGAGCGTCCCCGGAAACTGCGAGAGCGCTCGTCATGGAAGACCCGGTCTAGCCGACCGAGCCCTCCATCTGCAGTTCGATCAGACGGCTCCACTCCACGGCGTACTCCATCGGGAGTGTGCGGGTGACGGGTTCGATGAACCCGTTCACGACCATGCCCATCGCCTGTTCGGAAGTGAGACCGCGGCTCATCAGATAGAAGAGCTGTTCGTCGGCCACCTTCGAAACGGTTGCCTCGTGCCCGATCACCGCGTCGCCCGAACCGACTTCCATGTACGGGAATGTGTCGGAGATCGACTCGTCGTCGAGGATGAGAGCATCACATTGCACGTGGCTCTTGCAGCCGTAGGCGCCGTCCTCGACACGGACGAGGCCGCGGTAGGAAGTGCGGCCACCATCTTTGGAGATCGACTTGGACACGATCTTCGACGTGGTCTCGGGAGCGGCGTGCACCATCTTGGCGCCGGCGTCCTGATGCTGACCCGCACCGGCGTAGGCGACGGAAAGCACCTCGCCCGAGGCCTTGGGGCCCACCATCACGACAGATGGGTACTTCATCGTGAGGCGCGAACCGATGTTTCCGTCGATCCACTCCATGTGGCCTTCGGCCTCGACGCGGGCGCGCTTCGTGACCAGGTTGAACACGTTGTTCGACCAGTTCTGGATCGTCGTGTACGTCACGCGGGCACTCGGCTTCACGATGATCTCGACCACTGCGGAATGCAGCGAATCGGTCGTGTACACCGGAGCCGAGCAGCCTTCGATGTAATGCACTGACGAGCCTTCGTCGGCGATGATCAGCGTGCGCTCGAACTGACCCATGTTCTCGGCGTTGATCCGGAAGTACGCCTGCAGCGGCATTTCGACCGACACGCCCGGAGGCACATAGATGAAGGATCCGCCCGACCACACCGCGGTGTTGAGGGATGAGAACTTGTTGTCATTCGGCGGAATGACCGTACCGAAATAGGCGCGGACGATCTCGGGATACTCGCGCAGCGCAGTATCCATATCGGTGAAGATGACGCCCTGCTCCTCGAGATCCTCGCGGTTCTTGTGGTACACGACTTCGGATTCGTACTGGGCGGTCACGCCGGCGAGATACTTGCGTTCAGCTTCGGGGATGCCGAGCTTCTCGTAGGTCTCCTTGACCGAATCGGGAAGCTCGTCCCACGCATCGACCTGCCCGTGTGTCGGCTTGATGTAATAGAAGATGTCGTCGAAGAAGATCTCCGACATGTCGCCGCCCCAATTGGGCATCGGGCGCTTGAGGAACTGCTGGTAGGACTTGAGCCGCAGATCGCGCATCCAGTTCGGCTCACCCTTCATCCAGGACATTTCCTTGATGATGTCTTCGGTGAGACCACGCTTCGGCTTGAAGACGTAATCCTCGGCGTCACTCCAGCCCAGCTTGTACTTGCCGAGGTCGAGTCCGAGATCAGTTGTCGCCATGGGGGCTCCCGAAATGTGAGGGGTGGCAGAGGTTCGACCGGACCGGCCGAATTACTCCTATGGCGATAGTAACAATTGCCGGAGTCGTTGCCAACCACCGGAGCGGCAATTTCCCTTAGAGCAGGGCGGGAGCCAGTCGACGCCACTGTTCGGTGGGGATGCTGACCCCGTCGGCCGGCAGCACCTGAACACATACGTGGTCGGCGCCGGCATCGTGATGGGCCTTGACCCGGTCCGCGATCGCGGCCTCGTCGCCCCACGCCACGATGGCGTCCACAACGCGATCCGATCCACCGTCGGCGAAGTCTTCGTCGGTGAACCCGAACCGCTTGAGATTGTTCGTGTAATTGGGCAACGTCAGATACATCGACATGTGTCCGCGTGCGATTTCGCGTGCCTTGACCGGATCGGCTTCGAGGACGGCGGCCTGCTCGACACACAGCAACGGCCCCGCACCCATCGTTTCGCGGGCGAATGCCGTGTGCTCCGGCGGAACGAAATACGGATGCGCCCCATCCGTGCGCTCCGCTGCCAACTCGAGCATTTTCGGACCGAGGGCCGCAAGCACCTTCTTCGGGGCTGCGGTCGGTGCCGCGGCGGTGAACAGGCCGTTGTCCATCGCGTCCAGATAGTTCCTCATCGCCGAATACGGCTTCGAGTAATCGTGGCCGCGCAGGCCCGAGACCATCACCTCGTGGCTGACGCCGAGGCCGAGCAGGAACCGGTCCGGGAATGCTTCGGACACCGTGTTCCATGCCGAGTTGGCGCATAGAGCGTCGCGCGCATAGATCGACGCGATCCCGGTGGCAATGACCATCTTGCGGGTTCCCGCCAAAAGGAGGGTCGAGCTCACGAACGACTCGCGTCCGATCATTTCGGGAATCCACAGGGCCCCGTAGCCCATCTCCTCGATCTCGGCGGCTGTCTCCTGAGCCAGAGCCGATGGAACGAGGTCCAGCTGATATGCCCAAATTCCTACGCGTCCGAGATTCATGACCTGAACCCTAGACAGCGACGGTCCCACGGCACACCCATACCCGTAGACTTTGTCCATGGATCAGGCGAACGCGGTTCCATCGTCTCCAATCGAGGTTTCGTCGCCTCCGGCCCCGCTGGCGGCACCGACCGGACCCACCCTCTCGTCGCGGTCGATCAATTGGGGCCTTGCCGGTCTCGCTGCCGCCGGATGCGTCTACGTCGGCATTGTCGATCCGAACACCTCGTCGTTCTATCCCGGCTGTCCGTTCAGGGCGATGACCGGTTTCGATTGTCCGGGCTGTGGCGCAACGAGGGCCCTGCACTCGGCAATCACGGGACATCCGCTGCAGGCGCTCGATCACAATGCGTTCCTCACCATCGCGGTCGTTCTCGGTGTCGTCGGCTTCGCTGTTGCAAAGGTGCGCCGGCGGATGGGAAGACCGGCCATCGCGTTGAGATTGCCGACCAGCGGCGCCATCGCTCTCGGACTGCTCGCATGCACGTTCTGGTTCGCGAGGAACATGCCATGGGAACCGCTGTCGTGGCTCGCTTCCGGCGCCTCCGGCGGCCGATAGCGAGCCAGCTTCGGACCTCCCCACCAAGCTGGCTCGATTTCGGTTGCCCTGGCAACCAGAAACGAGCCAGCTTGGAAAGAGGGAGCGTTGCGGCGGTCAGTCGATGCGGCGGAGGTTGTCGCGGTAGAAGCGACCCTTCTCGGCGTAGTCCCGAGCGGCGATGGCGATCACGTCGAGCTTGCTCGAGGCTTCGCGCAGTTTGGCCGGAACTCCCAGCGCCATCATTCCCGTCGGCACTTCCATACGGTCCGGCACGACGGCATTCGATCCGACGATCGAGCCGGTGCGGACGATCGCCTGATGCAGGACCACCGACCCGTTGCCGACCAGCGAACGATCCTCGATCGTGCACCCCTCGAGATGAACCATGTGCCCGATCACGCAATCGTCGCCGACGATCGTCGGGTAGACGTTGACGCAATGCAGAACGGAACCGTCCTGGATCGATGTGTTCTTCCCGATGCGAATGCCACCCGGGTCGCCGCGCAGGACCGCGCACGGCCAGATGGTCGAACCCTCACCGATCTCGACATCACCGATCACCACTGCATCGGGATGTACCCAAGCACCGGGGTGGATCCGCGGTTCAATGTCTCCAAGCGCATAGATCGCCATGGCGTCTAGAACGTGACCCGGCCGTAGCCGCCGCGGAAGAAGATCAATGGCGCACCTTCGTGCATCACCTCGAGATCGGTCACCGATCCGACGACGATGTCGTGGTCGCCGCCCTCGAGGATCCCGAATGTCGTGCAATCGATGTAGGCGAGTGCGCCGTTGATCAGCGGCGAGCCGTTGGCGGAGCGTTTCCAGCCGATCTCGGCGAATTTGTCTTCGGACCGCGAGGCGAAGATCCGGCATACATCTTCCTGGTCCTCGGCGAGGATGTTCACGCAGAACGTGTCGACGCTCTTCAACTTCGCCCAACTGCCGGAGGTCTTCCCCGGGCAGAAGAGAACCTGTGCCGGATCGAGTGACAGCGAGGAGAACGATCCGATCGCCATCCCGGCCGGGCCGTCGGCGGTCATTGCGGTGATGACGGTGACGCCCGTGGGGAAATGCCCGAGCACCTGACGGTATTTTGCGGCGTCGATCACAGGAAATTCGGTTGGTTCGCTCACAAAAACGAGCCTAGACGAGCGAGATGCGCAAACCCTCGAAGGCGGCAACGACATCGTCGACCCCTTGACGCCGACCCTCAGCACTCGCGTCTCTGGCCAGTTCGTCGAGCATGTCGTCGTCGTGGGACGGATCGTGATGGAACAGAACGAGTTTCTTGGCGCCGGCGACTGCGGCAACCCGAATAGCGAAGTCGATCGTGCAGTGACCCCAACTCTTCTTGCACTCGTATTCGGCCGGCGTGAATTGCGCATCGTGGATGAGGACATCCACCCCGCGACACAGTTCGACGACCGCGTCTTCGACGGTCATCGCATCTTCCGGTTGTTGGTGATCGCTCACATAGGCGACAGACCATCCATCTCGTTCGATGCGGTACCCGAAGGTCGTGTCGGTGTGCGGGACATACAGGGCCGTGACTCTGGCGCCGGCGATGTCGAAAGTTCCTTCGGCGAGCGTGGTGAGTTCGATGCTCGCCGGAAGTTCGCTGATGCGCACCGGAAAGAACGGAGGGCGCATCAGTTGATCGAACGCCTCGCCGAAGGGAACACCTTCATGCGAAGGGCCGTACACATGGAGCGACGCGCCATCGACGAGCAGGGGCTGACAGAACGGGAGCCCCTGGACGTGATCCCAGTGCAGATGGGTGACCAGCGCATGCGCATGCAACGCGTCGGTACCGAAGGATTTGCCGAAGTATCGCAAGCCGGTGCCCAGATCGAGAAGGATCGGATCCGCGCCTTCGGACGTGATCGCAACGCTCGCGGTGTTCCCCCCGTATCGGGCGGTTGACTCTCCGGCGCACGGAGTCGAGCCGCGGACGCCATAAAACGTGATCTCCATGTGCTCACCCCCTCCAACTTCGAGCAGAGGCGGAGCGTAAGGCATGGAATTCCCCACGTGAACAGGGAGTGACATCTCTCACACCTTCAAGGGCCGTGCCGCACTTGTCCCGCTACGTTGCAGCCATGGAACTCAAAACCTCAGTCATCCCTGCCGACGGTCTCGATATCGCATACCTCACCGCAGGTACCGAGGGACCGCTTGCCCTGTGCCTGCACGGATTCCCCGATTCCGCCCACGGCTGGCGTCACCTCCTGCCCGCGCTCGCCGACGCCGGTTACCGGGCGGTAGCTCCGTTCATGCGCGGCTACGCACCCACCGACGTTCCGGCCGACGGCGAGTACCACGTGGCCGCACTCGCCCACGATGCGATCGCGCTCCACGACGCGCTCGGAGGCGGCCCCGACGCCGTCCTCATCGGTCACGATTGGGGAGCTCTCGCAACCTACGGTGCGGCGGCATTCGCTCCCGATCGTTGGAGCAAGATCGTCACTGCGGCGGTTCCTCCCGCCGGAGCAATGGCGAATGCCATGACGACCTACGAACAACTGAAGCGGTCCTGGTACATGTTCTTCTTCCAGGTCGGACTGGCGGACTTCGTCGTCGGCATGAACGAACTCGAGTTCATCGCGTCACTCTGGGCCGACTGGTCGCCCGGGTACGACGCCGAGATCGACATGACCCAAGTTCGTGCCGCACTCACTGATCCCGCCAACCTCGCTGCCGCCCTCGGCTATTACCGCGCCACCTGGGGAACCGTCCCGGTGCAGCCTCGCTATCAGGCGGTACAGGACGCCATGGCTTCCCCGCACACGCAACCGACCCTGTACCTCCACGGCCGCAACGACGGGTGTGTAGGTTCGGCCTATGCCGAGAACGTCGCCGATGAACTTCCCGCCGGTTCGTCATCCGTGATCCTCGACGATTGTGGACATTTCCTGCAGGTCGAGCGACCGGACGAATTCAACCGTCTTGTTCTCGATTTCCTCGCCTGATCTGCGCTCAGGGCAATCTGAGCGATCCGGTTCCGACGTCGACGGCCAGACCGTCGCGCACCAACGATTCCGCGGCGGCCGCAGCGTCGTGCCCGAGTTCTCCGGATTCCCATCCGCAGATCGAAGCGAACCGAGACGGCTCGACAACCGCTCCGGTACGCAATGCATCGAGCAGACGCGCCCTCCCCTGTCGGAACGAACCCTCGAAACGCGATTGGGGCACGCTCACGCCTGCCGAGCCCGTGGCCGGATCCGGCTCGTTGCAGCCCGACGCGAACCAATGGCAGCTCGCACTGACGGGGCATCCCGCGCAATCGGGCCGACGCTTCGTGCAGGCGAGTGCCCCGAGATCGAGCATCGCCTGATTCCAGACCCAACCCGCTCCGACCGGAACGAGATCGTCGGCCCTGCGTTGGGCGCTTCCGGCCGACAGCGGAGATCCTCCCTGTCGGGCGAGGACCCTCCCCACATTGGTGTCGAGAACCGCCACGTCGCGCTCGAAGGCGAAAGCCAGAACCGCCCGCGCCGTGTAGGGGCCAACCCCCGGAAGGGCGAGCAGCGCCGCAAGGTCATCGGGTAGATGGCCTCCGTGCTGCTCGGTGACGATGACCGCGGTCCGGTGCAGATTCACGGCACGACGGTTGTACCCGAGGCCGGCCCACTCCTCCACCACCGCACCCGGACCGGCGGCGGCACACACCGACGCTTCCGGGAATCGTTCGAGAAACCGGTGATAGCGATCGACGACGCGGGCGACCTGCGTCTGCTGCAACATCAGTTCGGAAACGAGAACAGCCCAGGGATCGCGTGTGTGCCGCCACGGAAGATCATCCCGACGACCCGCCGCCCAATGGAGGACGGCGGCAACATCCAGTTCCCGATGTCCGGAGCCGTTACTCCTCGGAGAAGACATCGGCGGCGTACGGCAGACCGCGCTGCGGAGCGAACTCGCTCTTCCAGACCATGATCCGGCGGCGGAAGTAACAGACCTCTTCCGAACGCTGGTTGATCCCCTTTGTCTCGACGGTCACGATGCCGCGCTTGCCGTCGGAGGTCTCCTTCTTGGCCAGCACTTTGGTGACGGCATAGATCGTGTCGCCGTGGAACGTCGGCTTCGCATGTTTGAGCGTCTCGACCTCGAGATTGGCGATCGCGGCACCGCTGACATCGGGAACGCTCATGCCGAGGACCAGCGAGTACACGAGGTTTCCGACCACAAGGGCCTGACCCATCGGGGATTCGTTCTCCGCGAACCAGTTGTTGGTGTGCGTCGGATGATGGTTCATGGTGATCATGCAGAAGAGGTGGTCGTCGGCTTCGGTGATCGTCTTGCCGGGCCAGTGGCGATAGACGTCGTCGATCTCGAAGTCCTCGAACTGGCGGCCGAACGGGCGGTCATGCACGGTCACGGGTTTTCTCCTGAAGCATCGGACGGGCTTGTCTTGGAGAGCCTAGGTGTGGGGCGGTTACATTGCCGACACGGAACTAGGGGGAATCATGGGCAACGTGCTGATTCAGGGTGGAACGATCGTCGACGGAACCGGCGCTGCGGCCTATGTCGGAGACGTCAGGGTTCGAGACGGCATCATCGTCGAGATCGGCGTCGACCTCGTCGCTGACGGCGAGACGATCATCGATGCCACCGGAGCATTCGTCGCTCCCGGAATCATCGACACGCACACCCATCTCGATGGGGCGATGTGGTGGAATCCGGAACTCGATCCGCTGCCCGCCTACGGCAACACCTCGATGGTCTTCGGGAACTGCGGAAACTCGATCGCTCCCCTCGAAGGCGCCCAGCGCGACGAGATCGTCGATCTTCTGTGTTTCCTCGAGGACCTTCCGCTCGAGGCATTCCACAAGGAAGTTCCGTGGTCCTGGAAGACCTGGCCCGAGTACATGGACGCGCTTCGCACCCAACCGACGACGGTGAACCTCGGCGGTTACCTCGGGCACCTCGCGCTGCGCACCTGGGTCATGGGCCCCGACGCCTGGACCCGTGCCGCCACCGCTGACGAGATCGACTCGATGTGCACGATCCTCGACGAGGGTCTCGCTTCCGGAGCGCTCGGCCTCAGCGTCAACCACTTCGACCGCGACCGCACGCTGCGTCCCGTTCCCGGCTTCTTCGCCGGCGACGACGAGTACCTCGCTCTCTTCAAGACCGTGGCGCGACACAAGCCCGCAACGGTCCAGATGATCACGCGCTTCAACGATCCCGAGAACGACCGACTCGATGCGCAGCGATTCGCCGGTCTCGCGAAGGAAGCCGGCGTCCGCGCCCAATGGCCGGGCATCCCCATGAATGTCCGCGACGACGAACGTCGCCCCGCCGTGTGGGACCTCCACACCAGCCTGCAGGAAGGCGGCAGCGACTTCTGGCCGAACGTCGCGTTCAAGCCCATTGCCCCGTTCTTCGGGTTCGAGCGGTCGATCGTCTTCCAGCGCGTCCCGGCGTGGAACGAAGTCCTCAACGGCCCGGCCGCAGACAAGTTGCCGACGCTGGCCGATCCGGTCTGGCGCGAACAGGCACGGACGGACTGGGACAACAGGACGCGTTCGAGCCTGTCGCGCCTCGATCGTCCGAACGAGATCATCCTCGCCATGTCCGAGACCGGCGCCGGACCCATCGACATCACCCTCGCCGAGTACGCCGAACAATCCGGCAAGCACATCTCCGACGCACTTGCCGATTGGGTGCTCGCCAACGGCATCGCCTCGCTGATGGTCGGTACCCCCGAGAAGTTGAGCGAGGCCGACATCGTCCGTGCTCTGCGCGAGCCGCGCACGCTCGCGAACATCAACGACAGTGGCGCCCATCTGCAGTTGTTCGCCGGCGCAGGTGAGCACATCTATCTGCTCACGCATTACGTGCGCGACGCCGGACTCATCAGCATCGAGGAAGGCATCCATGCCCTCACCGGGCGTACGGCCGATTTCTTCGGTCTCAACGATCGCGGCACCATCGCCGTCGGCAAGGCGGGAGATCTCATCGTGTTCGCCCTCGACGAGCTCGAGCTCCGCGACGAGGAACGGACCTACGACGTTCCCCACGGCACATGGCGCTTCACCCGGGGTCCCGCCGGATTCCGCGCCACCATCACCGCAGGAACCCCCACATGGCTGAATGGCGGACCCACCGGAGCACGTCCCGGAGGGGTGTTGCGCCCCGTCAGGATCTGATTGTCCTTGATGGGAGCGTCCGAGCTACCCATGGGTAACATTGTCCCATGATTGCACCGGACCTCACCGCCGCTGCCACAGTTGTCGACAACGCCCACAGCGTCGTCGACACGGCGACCCGCTTGCTCCTCGTGAACGGCGGTCCTGACGAGAATCAGGTTCTCGCCTACGACGTGGCCCATGCTGCCGCCACCGTGGAAACCGCCCGCGCCATGCTCACCTACGGAGCCAAGGGCGACCTCGAGGGTCGCATCGCGTGCGCCTACGTTGCCGACGCCGTGGGTGAACTCGTGGCGAAACTGTTCGGCCGCGAGCCGGAGTGGGGCGTCGAACCCGGCGTACTCGACAACGCTCGCTCGTTCGTCGCCGTCTACCGCGCTCCGGAGTTCCTGGCATCGCTCGCGAGCACACCCGGCCCGCGCCATCTCGAGGGTGACTTCGAACTCGTGCAGGACACGTTCCGCCGATTCGCCAACGACAAGATCGTTCCGATCGCCGAGCACATCCATCGCACCAACGCCGACATCCCCGAGGACCTCATCGAGGGACTCGCCGAACTCGGTGGATTCGGCCTGTCCGTGCCGGTCGAGTACGACGGGTACTCGGAAGGTGGAATCAGCGAATACATCGGGATGGTCGTGGCCACCGAAGAACTCGCCAAGGCCTCGCTCGGCGCCGGCGGTTCGCTCATCACCCGTCCGGAGATCCTGACCCGCGCCCTGCTCGCCGGTGGCACCGAGGAACAGAAGCGCGAGTGGCTGCCGAAGCTTGCGTCCGCCGAAGTCATGGCGGCTGTCGCCGTGACCGAACCCGATTACGGATCCGATGTGGCCGGCGTCAAGGTCACCGCCACACCCACCGAGGGTGGCTGGTTGATCAACGGCGTCAAGACCTGGTGCACGTTCGGAGCCCGTGCCGATGTGCTGATGCTCCTCGCCCGCACGAACCCGGACAAGTCGCTCACCCACCGCGGCCTCACCATGTTCGTCGTGCCCAAGCCCCGAGGTGAGGGCCACGGCTTCGCGTTCGTGCAGGAATCGGGCGCCGATGGTGGCGCACCC